>OAOU01000007.1_pt1 | contig 146374 bp, 103 predicted proteins | sample 1470821 | NCBI WGS metagenome assembly OAOU01 (sample SAMEA3275579, study PRJEB22092) | marine metagenome | biome: ENVO:00000447 MARINE BIOME; feature: ENVO:00002042 SURFACE WATER; material: ENVO:00002010 SEAWATER | collected 2014-06-20T12:30:00+00 | depth 0 m
GAACCAGTTGTTGAGCCTGAACCAGTTGTTGAGCCTGAACCAGTTGTTGAGCCTGGTGCAAATGATTCTCAGTTAACAGCACACTCTGATGAAGACCCACGTACGTTGCTGCGTTGTCCACCTCAAGAACTGACAGGCGAGTGGAACCCAGAAAAGTGGGACTACTGGTTGCAAACTGCTCGTGAAGGCGAGGTATTGGCACAAGATGAGCTAGCACTGGCACGACAAGGGACAATGACTGGTCAATGCAATGGTAAGGCCACGTTTTTGACCAGTGTTGATAGTAAGCATTTGCAGGTTACTTTTCAGCAATTGGCAGCTAAGTTACAACAGCAATTTACGCAAGCTGACATTGACTTGAAAATTGATAGTAGTATCATGCAGACCGAAGATAAAACCCCAGAGCGCCGACAGAAAAAACGTTTAGAGCAAGCGAAAACCGTTGCTGAAACGAAATTACTAAAAACACCAGTAATGCAGTATTTAACTGAACGCGGTGAGGGGAAAATGGGTAAAGTACAGCTGTATTGAGATTTTAGAGCAGTGTTTGCTCAAAATGTCTAAAAGTATATTTATATATTGAACGTAGTTTTATATTAAATATCAAGGTGATAGCAATATATCACCTTGATATTTTTGTTTTTATTACGGGTCAAAATATATTTATCAAACAAGAGAGAACCATTTGATAACGATAAGATGAGTGCAAAGTCGTTATAATGGTTAAGTTATATTAAAAACTGAAATGACGTTTAGGTGAGAATATGTTGGATAATTTACGCGGTATGGCTGTGTTCGCCAGTGTGGTCGGACATGGCTCTTTTAGTGGCTCAGCACGTGAGCTAGGTATTACAACCAGTGCAGTTAGTCAGCAAATTCGTTCGTTAGAGAACGAGCTTGGGGTGGTATTGCTACATCGCTCAACTCGTAAGCTAAGCTTAACAGAAGCTGGTGAGAGCTTTTATGAAGCGGCAAAAGATGTCGTCAGTGCAGCGGAGCAAGGGCGTATTAAAGTCAATCAATTGCGTGATGAGCTAGCAGGTAGTTTGCGTGTATCGACGACTCCTGAGCTCGGTGTTAATCACATATTGCCTGCACTCTCTACTTGGATGGCGGCACATGATGATCTAAGTGTCACTTATCTAGCTGATAATCATTATATTGATATGATTGATGAGCGTATTGATATTGCTATTCGCATGAGCCCATCGATTAATGATTCTAGTCTGAGCAGTCATCCATTGACCGATGTGCGCCAATTACTGGTTGCCTCACCTCAGTATTTGCGTCAGCACAGTAAGCTAAATACGCCTAAAGATTTGGCTGAGCATCAATTAATCTGTATTGAAATCATGAAAGATGCCAATCAGATCGATATGATTCAGACTGAAACTGGTAAGAAGACGCGTGTCAAAATGAACTCACGTATCTATACCAATAACGTGTTTATGGCAACGACGTTGGCAAAAGAAGGTCACGGTTTGGTTAGAATGTTAGAGATGGATGTTAAGAAAGAGCTTGAGAGTGGTGAGCTAGTAGAAGTGTTGACTGGCTATCAATTACCAAGCTTTGTGCTATATGCGGTCACTTTAAATCGCGACCAACAGCCAGCTAAAATCACTCGTTGCCTAGAAGTACTGAAAAAGTACTTTCATGCGAATTAAGTGTTGTTCTCACTACGCACAAAACGTTTTTAGTTAGCAATAAGCGGTTAGCAAAAAGCCTATAGATAATGAATCATCTATAGGCTTTTTTATTGTCTGTTATTAACGTTGAGGCATATTTTAAAATGATGGCTTTAACAGATTGATTAAACGCTCAGCGACTTGTGTGCTTTCATCACGGCTCATGTTAAGCGGCGGCAGCAAACGTACAACATGACCACCCGTCACATTGATGATCAGCTTTTGCTCATCACGGGCACGATCCACCAGTTGGCTACAATCCATGTCTTCAGGTAGCGCGATACCAATCATCATACCTGCACCGCGACTGCTAACGCCATATTGGCCAAATGTATCAACGATACTTTCTCTGATGAATAAACCCTCAGTCACTGCGTTTTCCATGATATTACTATTTGCTAGCACATCGTACACGCTATGCACCACGCGGCTGGCCAATGGCGTGCCACCATAAGTAGAGCCATGACTACCAGCACCAAACAAACCATTGGCACGGCCACGTACCATGCACGCACCGACTGGGAAACCATTACCTAGACCTTTGGCTGTCGTCAACACATCAGGACGAGCGTTGCTGTGTTGATAAGCAAAATATTTACCCGTACGGCCATTACCTGTTTGTACTTCATCCAGCATAAATAGCCAGTTATGAGCATCACATTCCGCTTGTAGCTCTTCAAGATAAGTGAATCCATTAGCTGCAGTATTCAGACCACCTTCGCCTTGAATCGGCTCTACAAAGATAGCGCAGATATCATCATGTTCTTGAGCAGCTTGTTTGATAGCGTCGATATCGCCAAATGGCACACGAATAAAGTCTTCATCTAGTGTATAAAACCCTTCACGTGCTTTTGGATTTGCAGTAGCTGACAAAGATAACAACGTACGACCATGGAACGATTGCTCCATTACGATAACTTTTGGGCGTTTAAAACCTTGCTTGTACGCGTATAAACGTGCCAGTTTCAATGCAGCTTCATTGGCTTCGGCGCCGCTATTGGCAAAAAACACACTGTCCATTTGGGCGGCGGTACATAGTATCTCTCCAGCACGCTCTTGCCAATCAATGCCAAACAAGTTACTTGTATGAATTAACGTACCTGCTTGCTGCTGAATCGCGTCAGTGACTTGTGGATGACAGTGTCCTAAGCCGCATACCGCGATACCAGTTAAGGCATCTAAGTAAGGCGTGTCATCTTTGGTATAGAGCCAACTGCCTGCACCGCGTGTAAAGCTGATTGGTTGACGATTATAAGTGGGCATCAGGTAAGTAGCAGACATATAAAGCATCCTTGGTATAATAATTGAGTAAAAGTGTGGGTTATAGCTCGTCAGAAAAAGGCGTGGTTTCTGCAGGTAAGGTGTAGTCTTCGTTTGCCCAAGCACCTAAGTCAATCAGCTTGCAGCGACTGCTACAAAACGGCTTATATTTATTGTCTTGCCAGGCCGTCTGGGTACCGCAACGTGGACAAGGGTAGGTCTTTGGAGGCGTATTTGCAGTAGAGTCAGTCATAAGAAAAGAGCAATGTCCTAAATGTTGTTAGTATTGGTTGCATACGACATAAGCATAAAACGCATCCGTCATTTAAATTACGACGAAACGAGGTGTACTTGCTGTCGCTGTATTACTATTCAATTGGATTGACTATATAATAGCATGGGGCCGAATAATGACAAAAGACAAATGCTTTAAGGATAGTAGATGACCGACAATATTGATCTCACGCATCAGCAAGAGCGTGCCTTTCAACCACAAAAACTGTCAGCACCGCGTGACTTTATTATTCCAAATATCATTAATGACAATAAAAATGAAAAACCGTTGATGCTAGAGATTGGGGCAGGGAAGGGTAAGCATGCACTTAGCTTTGCTGCACAAAATCCTGATAAGCATCTGATAGCCATTGAACGCACGCGTAATAAATTTGAAGCATTCTCAAAATTAGCCACTTTACAAAATCTATCAAACCTAGACGCGATTCACGCAGATGCGATTGCATGGACAGTGCATGCCATTAAACCAAAGAGCTTGGCTAAAATCTTCATTCTTTATCCCAATCCTGAACAGCACAATCCCAATCAGCAATGGCTGAATATGCCTTTTTTTGAGTTTCTATTGTCACGTTTGCAAGTGGGCGGAGAAGTGATATTAGTGACTAATATCGAATCCTATATGGACAATGCAGAACACCAAGCAACTAAAGTGTGGTGTCTGCCATCGACACGTTCTCGAGTACCAGTGACCAGTCAGCGCACTCATTTCGAAGTGAAATATCTTGCCCGACAAGAAGTGTGTTGGGAGCTAAGTATTCGTAAGCCAAAATGGTATAAGACAAGATTTGATGATTGGCAGGTAAGTGCTATAAGCGAAAAATAATAGCCTAAGTAAAAATATAAAGCTTATATCAGTAGTATAAAATAAAGATAGTGATAGTGATAGTGATAGTGATAGTGATAGTGATATTAAATATAAAATAGCCTAAGCAAATAAAATTAAAACATTAAAAAGCCGTCACTAAAGGACGGCTCGAAATTTGCACGGTTTATAAATAAGGTTTTACGAGGCTGTTAGAGTTGGTATGCGCATCTAAAACAGTCAAAAAGGTATATGCACCGATAAACTTACGACTGATAAACATAAATTCTTTTGGTGGTAGATTAAATTCGAAGGACTGCATTGCGCGTGTGGCCGTAGTAGATAAGCGTGAATGTAGTTTACTATTGGCCCAAATATAGCGATCCTGCTCATCTAAACATTCGCTAGGGATATTGGTGTTTTTCTCAGGGTCACTAAAAGGCTCTGTAGCAAGCAAAAATAACGAGGCAATATCCGAACGTACTTTATTACTCATGCTATCGAAAAAGTCATATCCTTTCATAGCAATGCTCATTGCTTGCTGATCATGGCGATATCCTGCGCGTAGTAGACCACGGGCAATCGTTAACAAGTTGCCATCAAACTGACGAATCGCTCCAAAATCTAGCAAAACTAATCTATCGATATCTTCTTCGTTTTCGCTCACACGCACCAGATAATTACCAAAGTTGGGATCGGTCTGCATCTCACCCCATACAAAAATCTCTTGCATCATGATTTCAATGGCCGCTTGACCAATGGCATTTCGGCGTTCATGAGGTAGTAATTGCAATGCTTCCGAGACCACAGTGATACCTGGCTCGTATGACATACATAGCAGACGTTTTTTAGAATAAGTGCGATTAATCTTAGGCACGATATAGCGCGGCTCATCAATTAAACGCTCATAAAAACGCTCTGTCGTAGCCGCTTCCGCTTCATAATCAACTTCGTGATGGAGTAGGTCACGTATTTCCTCAAACCAAGCATCGAGTGCGCGTGTTTGAGGAACGATATTACTTACTTTTAACAATCGTTTGAACAAGGCAAGATCAGAGTTGATAGCATCTGCCACCCCTGGATACTGAATTTTTAACACAACTTGTTCGCCAGTGGCGAGCACGGTCGCACGATGAACTTGGGCAAGAGAAGCAGTTCCAATGGGAACAGGATCAATGTCTAGCTCGTTTAGTTTGTTGCCCAGTAACTGGCGTAATGTTTGCTCAATCGTCGGCCAAGTCAATGTCGCCGTGTCATCATTAAGAGTTTGCAAAGCGCGTGTGATCTCTGGCGGCAGTATATGTTCACCATAAATCGCTAGCATTTGACCAATCTTGACGACCGAACCTTTCAATTTACCCAGCTCTGATGCCAGATAATTTGCCTGAGTTTCCATAAACGCCTGATTACGTGCAGTACGTGCTTCTTTATTTAAGAATATGCCAGACACGCTATTACCCGCCCAACGACGACCAATATTCAAAGAGGTTTTCGCAATCGACATACGACGATCAAACCCTGAGGTTTTTAGGCTATCGATTGATTGCTTGTTGCTAAAAGGTTTAGACGTATCATTTGCCATAAGTATAATCATTCATCCAATTGGTATTGATTTGCGGGTTCGAAACCTACAATACAAGGGAGACGTGATGCACAGGTACAAAATTGTATCATATAAAGCGGGTTGGTTTTATGAGCCTGAGCTGGCCATTGATAGTTACTTTGTAAGCCAATATCTAGCGGTAACTATTGATAAATAAGTGCTTACTAGTTTGAGTATGATTAATAAATAGTTAGCATTTTCTAGCAAGTTCACTGGTTATTAAAATTTAGAAAAATCTATTTTAAAAAATAAGACCTAGCATGATGCTAGGTCAAATAGTGATGTAGAGCTATAAAATACGGAAATACTATTAATCAAACATATTGAGCAAAACCTTCGCATTCTCTAAAATATTGCCCAAGTCGTTGCCCAATATGTTTCTTGGGATGCCTTAGCTGCTAAGCATTTTCGCGAGTGATGGCATGGTGACCAATATCACGGCGGTACTGAGCACCATCAAAACTGATAGCAGCGGTGACTGCTAATGCGGCTTGCTGAGCATCAGAAATACTATCTGCTAGCGCAGTTACACATAAGACGCGCCCACCGTTTGTAATGACTTCTTTATCATTATCGTTAGAAAATGCCGTGCCAGCATGGAAAACTTTCACAGCATTGTAGTTGTTAGGATCTAGTTCTGGCAAGCCAGCAATCACATCACCTTTAGATGAAGTTTCAGGGTAGCCTTTTGATGCGACAACGATACCTAGAGCAGGGCGCGCATCCCATTTTGCTTCACTAGGTAATTGACCTGCCAAACCTTGTGCGACCAAATCGACCATTGATGACTGCAAACGCATTAAGATAGGCTGCGTTTCTGGATCACCAAAGCGGCAGTTAAATTCGATGACATACGGATCGCCTGCCTTATCAATCATAAGACCAGCGTATAAGAATCCAGTATAAGGATGGCCTGCGTTTTTCATGGCATCGACTACTGGTTGTATCACTTGCTGCATGACTTTGTTATGAACATCGCCGGTAACAACTGGAGCAGGGGAGTAGGCACCCATACCACCAGTGTTTGGACCGGTATCGCCTTCAAAAGCACGTTTGTGATCTTGGCTGGTTGCCATTGGCAAGATGTTATCACCATCAATCATACAGATAAAGCTGGCTTCTTCACCCTGTAAGAACTGCTCGATAACCACGCGGCTGCCAGCATCACCGAACTTGTTGTCCGCTAGCATATCGTCGATAGCTTCATGTGCTTGTTCGATCGTTTCAGCAACGATGACGCCTTTACCTGCAGCAAGACCATCTGCTTTGATAACGATAGGCGCGCCTTGCTCATCGACATAGGCTTTTGCAGCGACTGCGCCGGTAAAACCTTGATAAGCAGCGGTTGGGATATTGTTTTGTTCCATGAACTCTTTAGCAAAAGTTTTTGAGCCTTCTAACTGTGCACAGTACGCTGTAGGGCCCCATGCTTTGATACCTGCTTCACGACAAGCATCAACAATACCCGTAACCAAAGGCGCTTCTGGACCAACAATTACCATGTCGATATCGTTATTTTGACAAAAGGCGATAACAGCACTATGCTCGCCTGCGTCAGCGTCGGTAGACTCTAGCGTAACGTTTTGGCATTTAGGCTCAAGGGCGGTGCCAGCATTGCCAGGAGCGATGTAGACATTTTTTACATTGTCATCTTTTGCACATTGCCATGCCAATGCGTGTTCGCGACCACCTGAGCCAACCACCAAAATATTCATCATACCTTTTGCCCTTAGCATTAAAGTTAATAGTGAGCGAGTCGTACGCTCTTAAATATGTTGGCATATTCTAACAAAAAAACGCCTTCAATTACCATGAGTATCCGCCTGCCAGCACCGAATCATCCATATCGATGTCCAAAACCGCATTGTCTCATTAGTAAAGGTTATCGACACATCGCTGATTCATGAAATGATGTTGTACACTTTAGCTCGCGCCTTATGTGCGTTACACTTCACTATATTGGTAGTATTAAATTCTGATGGCTACATATTAATAAAAAATAAGAGCAAAAAAGGAGAAAATTTCTAACTGTTATAAAAATAAAATAAGTCGCGTGAATGGAAATACTGCACCGTTGCACCAATGATGAATATGCAGTAACAGTAGTCAATCTAAATCGATAAACTTAAATAAATAAATGTTAAACCAAATCTATAAAAAAAGGACGCAGGAAATGCCAAACTCCCTCAGTATCGCAAAAGAGCGCATTAGCCAGATAAGCGATATTGCTACCAGTTATGTACAAAAAGACAAATCGCTATTTGATCATTTTATTCATAGCTATTATCAGCCGCTGCATCAAGAAACTGCAGAGGCGATTAGTAATGCTGACTTGGCGGGCATGGCGCTACATCACTTTACACTACTCAAAGCTTACGACGGCAGCAAGCCACAGCTGACAGTACTAAACCCAGCAGCAGAAGAGCAGCACTTTCACAGCTCGCACACTGTCATTCAAATCGCAGCTTATGATAGACCATTCTTAGTTGATACGATTTTGATGAGTCTAGAAGCTGAAGGTATCGATGTTCATCGTACTTACAACATCATTATCAGTGTTGAGCGTGATGACAATGGTGATATCACCCATATCGAAGGCGCACATGAAAGTGCCACTTCACATATGTCATTGATTCATTGTGAAATTGCTTACCAAGACAACGAAGACTTGGAAGCGCTGCAACAGATGCTGATGTCAAAAATTGACACGCTTGATACGGTCGTTGGCGACTGGAAACAGATGCGTGCGCAGTTGAATGACATCAAAACTGAGCTTTCAACTAAGCCGCTACCGGAAGTATTCTACTCACAACAAGAAATCCAAGCATTTTTAGATTGGATCTTAGACGATCACTTTATATTCTTAGGATATCGTGAATACCGCTTGGAAGGTGGTCAGTCTATCGAAGTGACTTCTGAGCCGACCGATTTAGATTTATTCGCAATCGGTAACAGTGGCCTTGGTCTATTACGTGGTTCTGAAAAAGACAAGCTATCAGAGAGCTTTAGCCAATTGCCTAGAGGCTTAAAGCAATTATTGACTGAGCCGCGCGTGTTGATGCTGTCTAAATCAAGCCGTGTATCACCTGTGCATCGTTCAGTATATATGGACTTTTTGGGCATTCATAAGTTCGATGATAACGGTAATCTAATTGGTGAATACCGCTTTATCGGTTTGCTTACGTCACAAGCCTATCAGCTGACTGTACAGCAAATACCGCTATTGCGCGAAAAAGCCAATAAAATCATGGCAATGGCAGACTTGCCACGTGACGGTCACGCTCATCACAAGATGATGCATGTGATTAACACCTTACCGCGTGATGATTTGTTCCAAGCCAGCGTCGAAGAGCTATACCCAATTGTTTCGGGCATTACTCAACTACAAGACAAGAAGAGCTTACGTCTATTTAGCCGTATTGACCATTATCAGCGTTTTGTTTCGTGCTTGGTCTATATCCCGCGTGATAAGTTCAACACCGAGCTACGTATCAAAGTACAAAACGTCCTAAAAGACGCCTATAACGGTATGTCTTCAGGGTTTACTACTGAATTCAATGAATCTGCGCATGCTCGTGTACACGTCCACGTACGTACCGTGCCTGGTCAAGTAAATGACGTCAATATCGCCACACTTGAAGCCAAATTATCAGCACTCATGCAATCATGGGATGATAATTATCAAAAGATGCTACTCGATAATGTGGGCGAGCAACAAGCCAATGCTTTAAATCGTCGCTTCTTAAACTATATCCCTGCTGCCTACCAAGAGCGTTTTGATGCTCGTACCGCAGTCGAAGATACGAAGCGTTTGGCGGGACTGACCGCAGAGCAGCCGATGCTCTGGCATTTATACCAGTCGACAGGCGATGCACGTAACCAGCTTCACCTAAAACTGTACGGTCGCGAGCAGCCGGTTATCTTGTCAAAAGTATTGCCAATACTTGAAAACTTTGGTGTGTCAGTTATTTCAGCACAGACTTATGAGTTTGACTTGCCAGAGCAGCCTATCTGGATGCAAGAGTATGAGCTGACCTTAGAGCATGTCGATACGGTCAATATGCAAGTCGTGCGTGGTCAGTTCGAAGATAGCCTCAAGCAAATCTGGGCAGGTCGCGTTGAAAGCGATTCATTTAATGAATTGGTATTAACGACCAAGCTCGATACTTATGATGTCGTCGTATTGCGTGCATTGTCTCGCTACATGCTGCAAGCACGTGCGCCATTCTCGAGTGCTTATATTCAGCAAACTGTGGTCAAAAACAGCGATATCAGTGTCGCGTTAGGTAGTTTGTTTGACGCACGTATGAATCCTAAGTATAGCGAAGAAGAACGTCAAGAAAAGGCTGCTACCATTCAAGAGCAAATCACCGCTGCGTTAGCAGATGTCGATAGCCTAGACGAAGATCGTATCTTGCGCTGGTACTTAGATTTGATTAATGCGATGGTACGTACCAACTTCTATCAAGTGGATAGTGATGGTCAGCGCAAAGATCGTCTGTCATTTAAATTCTTGGCAGCAGACATTCCAAACTTGCCTAAACCAAAGCCAATGTTTGAGATATTTGTGTATTCACCACGCGTCGAAGCTGTTCATTTACGTGGCGGCAAAGTCGCTCGCGGTGGTCTGCGCTGGTCAGATCGTATGGAAGATTTCCGTACTGAAGTACTTGGCCTTGTCAAAGCGCAGATGGTCAAAAACGCAGTAATCGTCCCTGTAGGTTCTAAAGGCGGATTTATTGTAAAAACCAAGAGCATGGCTGATGGCCGTGAGGCATTCCAAGCAGAAGGTATAGCTTGTTATCAGACATTCTTACGCGGCATGCTTGATGTCACAGACAATATTGTAGATGGCAACATTGTCCCGCCAGCCAACACGGTACGTCATGATGAAGACGACCCGTACTTGGTTGTTGCAGCAGACAAAGGTACAGCTACTTTCTCGGATATTGCAAATGCCTTAGCTGCAGAATACAACTTCTGGCTCGATGATGCCTTTGCCTCAGGTGGTTCAGTAGGGTACGACCATAAAGCAATGGGTATCACAGCGCGCGGTGGTTGGGAGTCGGTCAAACGCCACTTCCGTATGCGCGGTATGGACATTCAAAACCGTGATGACTTTACGGTTGTTGGTATTGGTGACATGAGTGGGGATGTATTCGGTAATGGTATGCTGCTATCAACGCATACTAAGCTCGTTGCTGCTTTTAACCATTTGCATATCTTTATTGATCCTGATCCAGATACGGCGGCCTCATACGCTGAGCGTGCACGCTTGTTTGAATTACCACGCTCATCATGGGCAGATTATGAAGCATCATTGATTAGTCAAGGTGGTGGTATATTCTCACGCCAAGACAAAACCATCGCTATCAGTCCTGAAATGAAGTCGCTCTTTGATATCAGTGAAGACAGCCTTGCACCGAATGATTTGATCAGCGCGTTGTTACGTGCACCTGTCGACCTTATCTGGAATGGCGGTATCGGTACTTATGTCAAAAGTGCAAACGAAACACATGCTGACGTGGGCGACCGTGCAAACGATTCGCTACGTATCGATGGTAATGAGCTACGTGCAGCCGTCGTTGGTGAAGGTGGTAACTTAGGTCTAACCCAGCAAGGCCGTATTGAATACGCTCAAACGGGCGGGCGTATCTATACAGATGCAATCGATAACTCAGGCGGTGTGAACTGCTCGGATCATGAAGTCAATATCAAAATCCTACTTGGCAAAGTGGTCGAGCAAGGTGATATGACGCTGAAGCAACGTAATGAGCTGCTTGAGAGTATGACTGACACCGTAGCAGAACTGGTACTGCGTCAAAACTACTTGCAACCACAAGCGATTGAGCTGAGCCATATCCGTGCCGCAGCAAACCTGAGCGATCATCAGCGCTTTATTCAGATGCTAGAGAGTGAAGGGCGTCTGGATCGTACGATTGAGTATCTACCATCAGATGAAGAGATTGCGAAACGTCAAAAAGCGGATACTGGTCTGACCAATCCTGAGCTGGCAGTGGTCTTGGCCTATGGCAAAATGTGGGTCTATGACAATCTATTATTGTCTGACTTACCAGATGATCCGTACTTTATCAATGAGCTACGTAAGTACTTCCCAGATGAACTGGCGTCACGCTTCTTTGATGAGATGACTGAGCATCGTTTGCATCGCGAGATCATCAGTACCTACTTGACCAACAGTGTGGTCAACCGCTTAGGTATCGAAGCGCTATTCCGTCTCTTTGAAGAAACCGATCAATCACTAGCTACTATCGTACGTGGTTATGCGATTAGCCGTGATGTATTCAACGTATCGCGCGCCTGGAAAGCACTTGAAGCATTAGACAATCAAGTTGAGGCGACGTTACTGCTGAACCTTGAGTTACGTCTACGTGACTCACTTGAGCGCGGTGTGGTCTGGTTCATCAATGCCTTCGGTCAAAACTTACAAGTCGCTGATATGATTAGCCGCTTTAGTGAAAGTGTAGAAAAACTGACCAAGCCAAGTGGTTTTATCGAGCAGCAGTTTGCTCAATATCTGCAAGAAGATACTAAGCGCTTGATGCAAAAAGAGCTGTCTGATAATGATGCTACGCTATTTGCGATGCTACCGTACCATGTCGATGCGCTTGATGCTGCATTGCTTGCTGAGCAATACGAGCGTCCTGTTGATGAGATTGCAACTTTATACTTTGAAGCTTATCAAGTATTGCAATTAGACTGGATGATGGAAAATATTGCGAGTCTACCACAGCAAGATTATTGGGATCGCCGTGCACGCCATGCATTAGTGAACGAGCTGTCTCGCAGCTTGCGTCTATTGATGGATGCGGTACTCTCAAAACCAGATGCTAAGCAAGCATTTAGTGAATGGAGAGCAAGACACGTCGATCAGCTTGCAGCAGTCACCACAGAGATGAATAAGTTGGATGAGCTGCATAGTAACGATGAAGAAGGTCAAATCGGTCTTTCGACGTTGTCAGTATTGATGAGTGAGCTTAGTGGTTTAGTTACTAAATAATGAAGTAATATCAACCCGAAACTGTCTCACAAAAAAACCACCGTTCTTCATGCTCGGTGGTTTTTTATTGTCTAAAAGAAATGGTTTAATTAAAAGTATTAAGTAGTAAAGTGATTAACCTAACTTATGATACTTTTTCACTGACGACTTTATGACACCCTTGACCACTGATTCGGCTGAATCCGCCCGAGAGCTTTTCGACTTTAATCTGGGTTAAAATACGATCTTTTAACGCCTGAACATGGGATATCACCCCGATTAATTTACCTTCTTGCTGTAGATTGGTCAGCGTATCAAGCGCAATGTCTAAAGATTCCTCATCCAATGTACCAAACCCTTCATCCAAAAATAGCGAGTCCACGCGTATATTTTGACTGGCCATCTGTGATAGCCCTAGTGCTAATGCTAGGCTAATGATAAAACCTTCGCCGCCTGAAAGATTCTTAGTGCTGCGAATTTCGCCACCTTGATAGTTATCAATTACATTTAGCTCAAGCGGACTGTTATCATCACGGGCCAGCAAATAGCGATCGCTCATTTTTTGCAGCTGTGTATTGGCGTGAGTGACCATGAGATCAAAAGTAAGTCCTTGAGCAAAAGTACGGAACTTTTTGCCATCAGATGAGCCAATCAATTTGTGCAATTGTTGCCAAACTTGCAATTTGTCCTTTTGGCCAGTGATGGCATCAAGCTGTGCCTGTTGGGTGGTTTTCTTATCTTCATTGTCCTTTAGACGCTGACTAATTGCACCGATTGACTCAATTCGTTTGTTAAACTCATCTTGGGCTTGCGATTGCTGTTGGGTAAGCGTCTCTCTATCGTCTACTGTTAGCGGATTGGCTTGTTTATCTGCAAGTGTTTTTTGTGTTGCATCCAATAAAGACTGCGCTTGCTTTAGCGCATAATCGATATGCTGCTGCTGCTGTCTAAGTGCCTTACGCTCATCAATTGGCAGGCACGCATTAGTAAAATCTATTTCATCAGCAAAATCAGAGGCGGTAAGTATCGACTTAAAGATATCCTCTTGAGTATTGAGCGTTCCCTGTACTATGGTCACTTGCTCAGTCAACTGACGCTGCTTATCAAGCAATTGACTAAGTATGTGCTCAGCATTGTCTAGCTGTCTTTGCGTAGAGGTCTGCGTGGTTTTAGCCTGATCTAACGCATCACGTAAACGCTTTTCTTCTGTTTCAGGATCTTTATTAGCAAAAACATACTTTCTGTCTGTTTGTAATTTCTCAATCGCCTCAGTTCTTTCTGCCGCGAGTTGAGAGATTTTAACAAGCTCATTTTCTTCTTTGTCGAGCTGAGACTGCTTGGTCTCGATTTGTGTTTCTAGTCGACCGAGTGATGTCTTTAGAGTTTGTTGTTTCTCTCTGTAGTCGTTGAACTGTTGCTTGATTTCTAAAAGGGCACTGTGACATTGGCGCAGGGTATTGATATGCGCCTGAGCGTCAAAATTGCTTAGTACGGTTTGATTTCCAATGCTGGTTATAAGCGGTTGTAATGATTGCAGTGAAGAACGTATCACCGTTTTTGCGTCTGACTGATGTTTGCCAGTGGAATATTTATTCAACAGGGCTAATATATCGGTTTTGAGCACGGTCAATTCAGAAAAATTATCATGATATTTTTTATCTAAGTTTTCTATAGCCCATGCTATTTTTTCACTATTGCTTTCAATCTCGTTAGCAGTATTTGCCAGCGCACGCTGCTCCTTGTCTAACGCTTCAATATCATTACGCATCGTAGAGAGCGACTCGCTAAGCGTTTCGCAGTGAGCTAACGTGTCTTTAAGAGACTGTCTACGCTTACCTAGCTCGATTTTGATACTTTCTAATAATGACAGCGCATCTATATGCGTATCAAACTGCACCAGCGGTTTTAATATTTCAGTAATAAATCGAGAGTAGCCCTTATTTAGTACTGAACTGACCAGCTGTTCGATATCTGTCTTTAACTTTTGTATTTGGTCGTTCAATATGGTTTGTTGCTCTTCCTGCTGCGAGAACTGCTGCCTTACAGTTGCCTGAGTAATACGATGTTTAGATAAAGCATCTTCTAAATTGGATATAGTCGTATCTAGCTCTGCTATCTGTCGCTGAGTTTGCGTTGCTTCCGTCTCTTGCGTTAAGTGTAGATGGTCTGCACTATAAGGATGCTCTAGCGACCCACAAAGCGGACAAGGATGACCATCTTTTAGGTCAGCGATATAATCTTCTAATTTGGCGACTTTTTGTAGTAAATGTAGCTGGGTTTGTTTGTCTTGACGCTTTTCTTTGGCAGCGCCGAGCGCCGATTCATTATCAGCGATTAAGCCTGCCAGCTTCTTGAGGTCGTTACTCATTACTGGCAAGGTCGCAACTATTTTCTCTACTTGTACACTAAGCTCATCAAGCTGTTTTGTCTTAACGCTCACTTGGTCAAGTTGACGGTTGATATCATCAATCTGCTCTTGCTCATCTCGTATATCAGCCAATGACTGCACTTGGGTTAATGCTGCTTGCTCTCGTTGTAACGCTGCCAATTTATCCTTTATAGACAACATGGTGGTGTCTTTTGTCTTTTTCTGTTGATTTAATACGTCAAGGTTGGCGCGATACTGGTGGATCTGTTGCTGCTGGCTTGTTTTATCATCTGATAGGGCGGTATTCTCTTGCAATACTACTTTTAGTCGGCCGCAATGACTTTTGAAATTCGCTATATCACTATCGATATTGTTTAATTCATGGGCGTCATTAAGATAGCTTTCGACACTTGCGAGCTGGGTTTTATTTTGTGCAGCCTGTTGTTTATGGTTATCTATCTCTTTATTTAAATGTTGGGTACTGCTCATTAGAGCTTGCTGTCTTTGCTCAATGTCTTTTAAGATATGCGTGTTCTGCGCAATCTCCACATCGAGTTTACGCGTCTGCGCAATATTGGGTAGAGCTGTTTGCAAAGCTTCATGGGCAGCCTGTGTATGAGTTTTCGCTGTATCTAAATGTGTGGTTGCTTGTTCTAGATCATTTTGTTTTTGCGGTAGGATGCTGCTGATTTGCTGCTGTTCTTCTTGCAAGCGTTTTAGATTATCTCGACTATGCACAAGTTGGCTGAATTGACTATCAATCTCCAACGCTTTATTAGCAGCGGTTAAGCGTTTGGCATTAGGGATGAAGTCTTGCTGAGCCTGCTGAGCCTGCACTAAGTCATTTTGAGAAGTATTCAGTCTTTCTTTTGACTCTGTCACGCTATCTAGCCACTTTATCTTTTCGGCCAAATCTTGAATGGTCTGCTGCTGCTCACTTTGGGCACTTTGATACGACTGTAAATCGGCTTTTAACTGATTTTCTTCATCGGTATCCAAAAGCATCAACCCGTCTAAACCGTATTGCAGCTTATTAAGAATTTCTTCCTCAGTACGTTTCTTATCATGAACCTGTGTTGATATAGTCGCGTAAATATCAGTGCCCGTAATTTTCTCTAAAATATCTGCGCGTTCATCAGCCTTTGCCTTTAGAAATGCTGAAAAACTGCCCTGAGCTAGTAATATAGAGCGAGTGAACTGCTGAAAATCCATCCGAGTCAGTTCAATGATCTTGTTCTTGGTATGTTTTAAGGTACTCTCTAGCAGATCATCCTCTTTTGACGAGTCATCAACGTTTATCTTAGCAATTTCGTGAGTCGCATCTTGCAGATTGCCGTCTGCTTTATTGTAAGCACGGCGCTGTCCCCAGCGGCAGCGATACTGCTCGCCATTTAAGTCAATCACTACTTCAGCGAAACACTCTGCCGTCTGTCTCGTCATCACCTCATTGCTGCTCTTACTGATACTATTAATCCTTGGGGTCTCACCATATAGCGCTAAGCAAATAGCATCCAATATGGTTGTCTTGCCAGCACCAGTCTGTCCTGTGATAGCAAAGATGCCTTCATTGGTAAAGGCAGTATCAGCAAAATCAATATGCCATTCACCTTTTAGGGAGTTGAGGTTTTTTAGTCTGAGTTCGATTAGGCGCATGGATAATTCTTAATATTAGTAATAGCCGCAACTGCGAAAAATTGAAAAAGATAAGGAAGTACGGGTATGATATGTCACTTATATCATTCTGCCTGTTTGTCTTCATGACGTAAGTTATAAAGTATCTGACCATAGGCGTCGCGCAATGAGTCTTTTTGTGAGTCAGGTATGTCATTGAGCGTCAAACAACGCTCAAAAACTTCCATCTCATTTAAGTCCTGCAAGCTCTCTGAGGTCTGCTGCTGATTGAGCACTTTATTATAAGTACGAGTGTTTTTTATCTTAAGCACTTCACATGGCAACCCTTCTACCATTGCTTGCACTTGCTCACGCAAATCACTGACAATCTCATCCCCCGTATAGACAATTTCTAGCCAAATAGAGTCCGATTGCGTAAGCGCTCTAACGGTTTGATCAATCGTGGTTAAGTCACCAGATATTTGCGCCAGTTGTTGGAACTTTGGAATGGGTAGGGACACTACTTGCATCTGATTAGCGTCATCGCGATGCAGTATTTTACTGCTAGTCATAGCATCATTCGAGGTTGGTTGATTGTTTATATCTTGCTCAACAGGAGTATTTTCTATGGCAGTAGATTGTGCCACTGCTTTATCTTCTAATGGCTCATCAAAGCCAAACAAATCATCCATGAAAGGCAGTTCCTGACTCGCCACTTTTTTAGCGGCTTTTTCTGCTAATTTATCTACTGATTTTTTAACTTGGGCGACTTCAATGTCAGCAGCTGTATCGATAGCATGAGGAGTAATATCATCAGGTGCGACGTTTAATCCTAAGATGTCCTTATTGCAACGTTCTGCGGCACCAAACTGTACCAGCAATACTTGCTTTTGTTGTTTGGCCTCTCCAAAGCCCATCGCGATGGGTGAGCCTGAATAGCGAATACTTTCACGACCGCCAACGCGCTGCGGCACGTGCAAATGCCCAAGTGCCACATAATCAAAGCCATCATTGAACATATCGGCGGAGATTTTACCTAGTGAGCCGACATATAGCTCGCGTACACCATCATCTTCGGTTGTTTTGCCACCAGACGCGAATAGATGTCCTGTGGCGACGATAGGAATATATCGCTGATGCGTCGTGATTAAGTCGGCTTGCTTAGCCTTCGCAATATCTGCAACATTGTCATAATGCTCGCAAATACCAGCGATAACATTGGCGTCTTTGCTATCTGCAGACTCGCCAGCGCTACTGCTACGCACATCCCGATCGCGCAAATAGGGCACAGCGGCAATAATACAATGAGGGTTGTTGTCGTCATCACCCAATACCAATACTTCGTCGTCCAAGTCATCACAAGCAGTACCAATTACATGCACATTCAAAAACTTAAGCACATTGCTTGGCGCGTCTAAAAATGTCGGTGAATCGTGATTCCCTGCGACAATTACCACATGCTGACAGCAGGAGCGTGAGACCTTACCCAAAAATTCATAATACAGCGCTTGGGCTTTATTGCTTGGGGTCATGGTATCGAAGATATCACCAGCGACAATCAATATGTCTACTTTTTGCGCGCTGATGGTGTCTTGTAGCCAATGCAGGAATGACTCAAATTCTTCGTAACGAAGACGCCCATACAGACGTCGACCCAAGTGCCAGTCTGAGGTATGCAATATGGTCAAAGGTTTCATTTGCGTGGTTAAAGAAGAAGGCAAGCTAGCATCAGGTATGGGCATAAGTAGACTATAAGTATGAGCAGTAGAAAGTCTTCATTCTAGCAAGAATCGTTGAGATTTGCGCTGTTGCCAAAAGAAAACCCTACCAATAATATACTGGTAGGGCTTTCTTTTTATTTAAAACTAAGCGTTTTGCAGGTTAGCAGTAATCGCTAGTCAACAATCAATTGCTCCAGACCATCTCCTTGCTGCGTTGCAAGATTTGCGACCATCGATAGGGCATGAGCTTGTTGGTCTATCGGTTGTTTTACTGCTTCACCTCTTGATCCTTCACGCAACCAATTTTTAGCGATGTCATCGCTGTTTTGACTGTGCTGCTGATTTTGCAAATTATACCAAGCCAAATCATGATGTAAGCTGACCACGTCGCCCATAATTAGGAGGGCAGGCGTTGGCAATTGTGCTTGCTCTTGTTTGGCAACAATCGTTGCAAGCGTACCTGTCAATACTTGCTGATTGGGCATACTCGCATTAGAGACGATAGCAATGGGTGTCTCGCTACTACGACCAGCGTCAACCAAGCCTTCAGTCAGACGTGCCAGCGAGTGCAGACCCATGTAAAATACGACTGTCTCATCAGTATTTAAGAAGCTTTTAAAGTTACTGTTGGGTGCACCAGCCTTCAAAAATCCCGTCACAAAACGCACTGATTGTGAATGATCACGATGAGTTAGCGGAATGCCTGCATAGCTAGCAGCAGCATTGGCAGCGGTGATGCCTGGTACGACTTGATAAGGTACATTATGTGCTCGTAGGCTCTCTATCTCTTCGCCGCCACGTCCAAAGATAAATGGATCGCCACCTTTTAAGCGCACGACTCGGCGACCTTGTTTGGCATGGTTGACAAGTAGCTCATTGATACCTAATTGCGCAACTGTATGATTGCTGCGTTTTTTACCGACAAATACTTTATCAGCATCACGGCGGCATAAGTCTAAGACCTGCGGTGAGACTAAAGCATCATAAAACACCACGTCTGCTTGCTGCATTAGACGCAAGGCTTTGAAGGTCAACAGCTCTGGATCACCAGGGCCTGCGCCCACAATATAGACTTCACCAACGGCTGGTAAGCTTTTTTCTGACTCATCCGATGTGGCGGTCTTGATGGCATCTGACTCTTTAACCGAGTCTGTATCGTCGCTTTTCTTACTGATAGCAGCGGCAGTGCTATCTAAATCAGCTTGCAGTTGTGCAGTCGCTTCAGTTTCATTACCTGCAAACATGAGCTGACTGACCTGACCTTCAAATGCTCGCTCCCAAAACTGACGACGACCAGTAAGCGTCGGTATCTTGGCTTTTACCTCACTGCGGAATTCACCTGCCAGCTTGGCTAATTTTCCATAGCCTTGCGGAATTAACGTCTCAAGGCGTGCCCGTAATAGACGTGCCAGCACAGGCGCTTTACCATTTGATGAGATACCAATCACGATAGGATTGCGATCGATAATGGCTGGAAAGATAAAGTCACATAAATGCGGCGTATCGACCACATTGACTGGAATGTTTAGCTCAGTCGCATCTGCATGAATTTGGTGATTCAGCGTCTCATCGTCAGTCGCGGCAATGATTACCCGTGCGCCTGACATATAAGCTTTATTATAATTCTCATAGATAAACTTATGCTTATCGTCAGTTAGCAAAGCTTGTAGCTCATGGCTGATATCAGGTGCAAGTATAGTGATACAGGCACCTGCACGGCTGAGCAAATCCGCTTTACGCAGTGCCACTTCGCCGCCGCCCACGATGAGCACTTTACGGTCTTCTAATTTAAAAAATAGCGGGAAGGTGTTCATAATGTCACCATATATTTAATTGTTTATTATAAAAGGTAGAAAAGATATAAGGAATGCCGCCATTATGAGGTATCACAGACACACTCTCATCTAGTGAATTGGCATTAGTATATTCGTTTTTGAGATATTAATTCATATTTTAGCTAATAATAGGAATAGCAGTAAATTTTCGATATAGCTAGAACAGCATAAAAAAATCCCGCTTAATGACTCTATAAGAGCCAAGCGGGATTTTTTTATTGATATAGCTATAGCCATTGTTCAACAAACAATAGCCACAGTCAGCGCCTTACTATAGCTGAGTATGCAAGCCACACTCACGGCTCTCTTCTACTTTAGTCGGATCAAAGTAGTCATGCTCATTAGGCAAGTTATGCTCTTCTAGATATACGTCTAAATCAGCATCTGTTTTTTCAAACAATGGCGCTACTTTTAGCACGCCGTCTTTTGATAAGCTAAGTACGTCAAGACCTTGGCGGAACTCAGTTTGGTCTTTACGAATAGCATTGAACCATACATCTGGCTTTAGCTCATCTAGTGCACGGCGGAATGGCTCAAGTTTAACTTGCTCTGTGAACTCGTCATGCTGTGGGTTATCGATACCTGGGATACCATTCATGGTCGCGTCACGGTGGGCAGCCGTTTGTTTTGGGATATAGGTCACAACATTCAAATCAAGATCACGAATCAATTTGTTAGCAAACTGATAGGTCGCATCGGTGTTGTAGCCTGAGTCTACCCACAATACCGTGATATCAGGACGCTGCTTGGCAACCAAATGCAAAATCGCTGACTCATATGGACGGAAGTTAGTCGTGATAATTGGGTTTTTTGCTTGAGTTAGTGCCCATTCAACGATTTGCTCAGGTGATTTACCTTGCAAGTCTTGGTTGGCTTGGTCAAGATCTAGATTTGGGTGTAGTTGGCTCATAATACGTTCCTTAATTGTTGTTAATATAACAGTGTTGATTAAAAGTATCGGGTATTACTATAAAATTATGGTCAGTACGACAGCTATGCGACCGATGGCTCTGATGATGCAAACATCGGTAAGTCTGAAGCACTTCGACCGTCATAGCTACTGGCAAGCGCTGTAAAGGCTTGCTCAATGCCAAATTTAGAATCAGCTTCTAGGTCATGCTCACTCAATACAAAGCTATCAACGCCCACACGTAACATATAAGCAATTTGATCACGGCCAAACGCGCCAGCAACACGAATCTCACCGGTATAGCCGATTTGGCGCAGGGTACGCGCAAAGCTAAAGTGACGACCATCAGCGAACTTAGGCACATCAATAACAATCAATGCGTGCGTTGATAGTAATTCACTAATGCCCTCTAGTGCATCAGCGTCAGTATCGGCGGTGACCCATAATCCAAGGCGGCTGCTGTGCTGTACGATCAGCTCATAAACTTCTTTGATCAAACCACCAGCCTGCGCGCCTGACTCGTCTAATAAATCAGCGAGCGGCACGATGACGTCCGGCTTCTCTTGTTTTTGTAGTAGCTCAAGCAACGTGATGTTAGTCGATACAATACTCTCTGGCAGTGCATCAGTAGCAAGCACGTGCCAAGTGTCTTGGCTGCTAATATCTACGCCATGACTGTCCAAAATATGATGATTAGCCATAGACCTTCTCCTTAAATGGATCAATACCAACGCGCTCAACCAATTGACCGAAACTCTCGACGTCATTGTCTGTGCTGGCACGTAAGTCCACGTACACATCAACGATTTGCTGTATGGTGTTGGCGACCTCAAGAGCAGGGACGGATTTGCCTAAGATTTTGCCAAGTTTGGCATCATCGCTAGAGTTACCGCCAAGACTGATCTGGTACCAATGCTCACCTTTTTTATCAACACCCAAGATACCGATATCACCTGTATGATGGTGCGCACAGGCATTAATACAGCCAGACATGTTCAGACGAATCTCACCCAAGTCATATAGATAGTCTAGGTCATCGAATTGCTTTTCGATTTGCTCAGCGATGTTGTGGGTGGTCGCATTGGCAAGCGAACAGTAATCCCAACCTGGGCAGACAATCATATCCGTTAGGGTATTAATGTTTGCGCGCGCTAAATGCAATTCTGATAGCTGCTGCCATAACTCATAAAGCTTATTGGTTTGCACATCAGCGAATACTAGATTCTGCTGATAAGTACCACGCAGCTCACCAAAGCTATATTTGTCAGAAAGGTCAGCCAGTGCATCCATCTGTGATTCACTGACATCACCAGATGGTACATATTTGCCATCGACCAAACCTGCTTTGAGAGAAATTACTACGGCACGATAGCCCGCTATTTTGTGCGCTACGGTGTTTTGGTTGTACCAGTTGGCAAAATCTTTATCAGCGTTTAGTTGCTGTTGTAGCTCAGACTGTACTTGTAGTGCGTCGAATGAGACATAGTCAGGCTCACTAAAGAAACCAGTTGCCGTTGCAAAGTTCTCATCAGTCAAAGTAAGTGGACCATCTTTGGTATGAGCTTCCCACTCGGCATTGACCAATTTAGCAAACGCTGGACCGCCCATGCTTTCGACCAAAATTTTGATACGTGATCTGTATTTGCTGCCTTTGTCACGGCGACCATGCAAGTTGTAGACACGCAAGATAGCGTCTAAATAACTCAGCAGATGCTGACGTGGCAAGAACTTATTGATAACTTTACCAAGGACAGGAATACGTCCAAGACCGCCACCAACCAATACTTCAAACCCAATCTCACCGTCATCATTGGTTTTTACATGTAGACCGACATCATGTACTTGGGTTGCCGCACGGTCATCATTGGTGCCAATGACGGCAATCTTAAATTTACGCGGCAAAAAAGCAAACTCAGGGTGGAAGGTTGACCACTGACGGATAATCTCACAATAGGGACGTGGATCAGCGATTTCTTCTTTATGGATACCAGCATATGGATCAGTAGTGGTATTACGGATACAGTTGCCTGAGGTTTGGATGGCATGCATCTGCACTGAGGCTAATTCAGCCAAAATATCTGGCACATCTTCTAGTTTTGGCCAGTTCAGCTGAATATTGGTACGGGTCGTGAAGTGTCCATAGCCTTTATCATACTTGCGAGTAATTTCAGCCAGTTTGCGCAACTGGTAGCTGGCAAGCAAACCGTAAGGAATGGCGATACGCAACATCGGCGCATAACGCTGGATGTACAGGCCGTTTTGCAACCGCAGTGGCAAAAACTGCTCTTCTGGCAGCTCACCTGCCAAAAATCGCTCCGTTTGGTCGCGAAATTGGGCAACTCGTTCCTCTACCAAAGTCTGGTCAGCGTAATTATATTGATACATGACGTAATCTCAGTTTTGTTTTTAATCTTAAAATCAGCGACGAAAATGATTTGCGTGTGTAATAGGTTTTATTGCCGTTCGCAATGTAAATAATTCAGCTATACATCATATAAGCTTGTACCCAGAAACATAAATTCCTTTCAGACATATCCATATCCAAACACAGCATAAATTTTCATAATGAAAGTTAGGTAGCCTATGCGTAACAAATTTAATGCCCAATCGTTAGTACGCTACTTATTATCTAGCGACGGCTTTCTTCTCAGTTTTGTACATTTAATCGCTTTTGCATTTTTGCTCATCTCTTCCAACCATTCTTTTTATAAGAGGTTTTAATAACTATATGTCTCAAACTCAAAGCCCAACCCAATCCCAATTCAAATCAAAGCTGGTTCCTCCACACGGTAGTGCAGAGCTTAAACCACTGTTGTTAGAAGGCGAAGCACGTGATCAAGCATTAGAGCTTGCCAGCACATTGCCGACCATCACTCTAAGCTCACGTGAGCGCGGTGATTTAATCATGTTCGGTATCGGCGGTTTCACTCCGTTAAATGGCTTTATGAATCAAGCGGACTGGCAGGGCGTAGTAGACAACATGCGCTTGCAAAGCGGTGAAAACGCTGGCTTGTTTTGGCCAATTCCTATCACTTTGTCTGCGCCAAAAGAAACTGCGGATAGTTTGAGCCAAGGTGACAAAGTAGCATTGGTCGCTCAAGATGGCGAAGTCATGGGTATCTTGACGGTAGAAGAAACCTACACCATCGATAAAGAGCATGAGTGCCAGCAAGTATTTACGACTACCGATTCAGAGCATCCAGGCGTACAACAAGTATTGAACCAAGAAGCTGTCAATATTGCCGGTAGTGTTGAAGTATTGAGTGAAGGCGAGTTTCCAACATTATATCCAGAAATCTACAAAACGCCAGCAGAAACGCGTGCAATTTTGGATGCTAAAGGCTGGAAAACAGTGGCTGCATTCCAAACGCGTAATCCAATGCACCGTTCACATGAGTATCTGGCTAAGATTGCGATTGAGATCTGTGATGGTGTGTTGATTCATTCATTATTAGGCGCATTGAAACCTGGCGACATCCCTGCAGAAGTTCGTCAAGAAGCCATCAAGACCTTGATCGATAACTACTTTAGACAAGATACCGTGATCCAAGCAGGCTATCCGTTGGATATGCGCTATGCTGGCCCACGTGAGGCATTATTACATGCGCTATTCCGTCAAAACTATGGCTGTAGCCATCTGATTGTTGGTCGTGATCATGCGGGTGTTGGCGATTACTATGGTGCGTTTGATGCGCAAACGATTTTTGAGCACGTTGGTAAAGACGACCTTATCACCCAACCGCTCAAAATTGGCTGGACGTTCTGGTGTAACGCTTGTAATGCGATGGCCTCTGATAAGACTTGCCCGCATGACGCCTCTGAGCACGTTAAAGTGTCAGGCACTAAGCTGCGTAAAGCACTATCAGAAGACGAAGATGTACCAGAAAACTTTAGCCGTCCAGAAGTACTACAGATTTTGCGTGACTACTATGCTGGTATCGCAAAAGAAGAGCGTGCTGAGGTTAAATTAACGGGTGCATCTGCTGTATAAAGACTGATCATCAGTATAAAAAACTCGTACTAAACCAGTCGTAAAAAAGGTGTCAGACTTATGGTCTGGCACCTTTTTTTTTATCACCATTTTTAAAATGAAAAGCACGTCCTAACACATACTAGCGCTGTCCATTAAATCTCTAAACCTGCTGCCAGCTTTTTATATTCTCCAGCAAGAGAGCCACCACCTGAGCAAAAATAGTTCAATGCATATTTATCTGGGCTGTCGATGATGAGCTTGTCGTCCTTAAATTGGAAAAAAGCAGTGCTACCATTTACCTTTGCCTGGAAAATCGTACCGTGTGCGGTATCTTGCCCCATGAGTGTCGCCTTACCATCGAAATGACAAGTAGGTTTTTTAATATCGCTGCGTGAACGAACTTTAATGTCAATCTGATCACCATCTGCTCGTACCATCACGCCAACCCAATCATAGCCTTGTGCTCGTTTGTCATAGTCGGCAGTAGCGTAATCCGCTGAAACCTTGTTTGTTGAAAATTTGTCTGCTGAGACATTGTCACCCAAATCATTATTTTGAATAGCTGGCAAAGTAGATGTTGTACTGGCAACTGATTTAACCGTGCTGTGGCTATCGCTATACATAGTGGGCGACACGCTATTACAGCCTGTTAAAGCAGCTAGGGTAGAGGTCAATATTATCAGCCCTACAATAGAACGAAATTGATAGTATGAAGTATTCATATAAGGGCCTTTGGTCAAGTAGGAGGGTAAGGTTTGCATAGTAGCGAGATGATAAAAGTATCATTGATACAACAAGCTTTATGGCGTACAAATAATGGTACAGCCTACCCAAATCATAGTCTACTTAATAAACCTGCCAGCAACTACTCAACCCATTTTATTCTTAATAGTGCAAAACGATTGCTCCTATCACTTATGCCAACTTCACTAGTCGATAAGCTAATTCGTCACTAAGCGTTTGCTATTTATGCTGCTAGCATAGCTTGCATCATCCCGACAACCGAACTCAAAAGATTGTAGGCTCTGTGATGATGGTCAAGATTTTGACAAAACGCTTCTAATACTTTTATCGAGAGCATCATGCAAAAAAAATTCCAACAAATCAGCATTGTTAGCATTCAATCAACTAATAATAAGCCTGTAAAAGCGCGTGTACTTGCCACCAGCGGCATGCTCGCAGCAGCGATGATAATGACAGGCTGCAGTCCAACAGAAGCGACGCAAGATGACGCAGAAAATAGTGCCAGTGGCAAGACGCAAGACGTCAATCTACTCAACGTTTCCTATGATGTGTCTCGCGATTTTTACAAAGACTACAACACTTTATTCAGTACCGACTACCAGAAGACTCACCCAAATAGCAAAGTAAATATCAATCAGTCACATGGCGGCTCTAGTAAGCAGGCGCTCTCTGTCGCCAACGGTTTGCAAGCGGATGTGGTGACCTTTAACCAAGAGAGCGACATGAATCTATTGGTGGAAAAAGGCTTGGTCGCTGCTGACTGGCAGCAAGCACTACCAAATAATGCCGTGCCGTACACCAGCACCATGGTATTACTGGTTCGCGCTGGTAATCCAAAAAATATCAAAGACTGGTCAGATTTGGCCCGTAATGATATCGATGTGGTCATCCCGAACCCGAAAACCAGTGGTACAGCGCGTTATGCCTTTTTGGGTGCCTATGGTTATGGCTTGCACCAATTCAAAGAAAGCAGTAATGAAAACCCTGTAAAAACCAATGATTTTATCAAGAAGTTGCTGGCAAACGTGGTCACTTATGACAATGGCGCACGCGCTGCAACGACCAGCTTTACTCAGCGTGGCCTAGGTGATGTGCTGATCACAACCGAAAACGAAGCACATTTAACTGCCCAACAATTTGCAAAGGGTAACGTTGACATCGTATACCCGAGCTATTCGATTACGATTGCCAACCCAGTAGCAGTCGTAACGGCAGTGACTGAGAAATCTGGTAAGACGGAAGCGGCTGGTACTTATCTAAAAGGCTTATGGGATAAGCCTGCCCAAGAGCTGATGGCAAAAATGTATATGCGTCCAAGTGATGAGCAGATTCTAGCTGCTCACAAAGATACTTTGCCTGATATTGAAACGTTTGAACCTGTGGCTGTGTTTGGCTCATGGGCAGAGATTATGAATGCTTTCTTTGTAGATGGTGGCCGTTTTGATCAGCTGGCAAGTACTAAGTAGTGTTTAATTCTTAATTTATATAACTAACTATCTATCTTAGCTGCTTTCAATGAAACGCGGACAAGATAGATAGGGCACATGCCAGTACTAAAACCATCAATAAACAAACAGTCAGTTATACATATAGATTCTTTTAACAACTTATTGATATGTTTAGCTTTGTTTACTGGTTATTCCCTTTTGGCAATAACATACGCATATTCATCATTAAACATAATAAGATGGCGCTGTTAGCATACTTGCATTACACAACAGACATCTTTGAGGTATTTATGACAGACGTAGCTCGTTATCAACAGAAAAGCAAAACTCTTAGTGCCCTGAGTATTGCTGGTGTTGCTTTGACATTGGGTCTAGCTGGCTGTAGCAACAGTGAGACTACTGAGGCCGCAGCTGATGGTTCAGCGACGACAGAAGGGCAAAATATCGAGCTACTTAATGTCTCATACGATGTGGCACGTGACTTCTATAAAGACTACAACCCATTGTTTGTTGAGCACTACAAAGCTGAAAACCCAGACAGCAATATCCTAATCAAACAGTCACATGGCGGCTCAAGTAAGCAAGCACTGTCTGTTGCCAACGGTCTACAAGCCGATGTTGCCACCATGAACCAAGGCTCTGATATTGAGCTGCTTGAGAAAAAAGGCTTGGTTGAGTCAGATTGGGAAAGTAAATTCCCAGACAACGCGGTTCCGTTTACTAGTACGATCGTATTTTTGGTACGTAAAGACAATCCAAAAAATATCAAAGACTGGGAAGATTTGACCAAAGACGGTGTTGAGATTGTCATGGCCAATCCAAAAGTGACAGGTAACGGTCGTTACGCGTTCTTAGGTGCATACGGTTATGGTCTACATGCTTTTAATAAAGATGAAACAAAAGCTAAAGGCTACGTAAAAGACATGCTAAAAAATGTCAAAGTCTATGAGAACGGCGGACGTGCCGCGACAACGACTTTCGTACAGCGCGGTATTGGTGATGTATTGGTCACGTTTGAAAACGAAGCCAACCTTGCAGCGACTGATTTTGGTGCTGGTCAAGTAGACATCGTTTATCCAAAATACTCGATCAAGTCAGAAAGCCCTGTGGCAGTTGTGAAGACGGTAACAGATAAAAAAGGCACTACAGACGCTGCCAAAGCGTATCTTGATTACTTATGGAGTGAGCCTGCTCAGCAGCTAGCGGCCAATCTATATCTACGTCCTAGCGTTAAGAGCGTGCTTGACAAAAACGGTGACAAATTACCGCCAGTTGAGACTTTCCGCCCGAACGATGCCTTTGGCACATGGGATGAGATCATGAGCACTTACTTCAGTGATGGTGGTGTATTTGACCAATTGGCAATTAATGCGCCTCAGTAATCGCGAGCTAAGTAGTTAGAGCAGCTACTGCGTTAAACACTGAAACGGATTAACTCAGTTAATCGTGCAGTCAGTCATGAAGCACCCCATAAAGGACATGGTCGTACGCACTATGTCCTTTATATCATAAGCCGACCAATAATAATTTTGATAACAATGGTAATAATGGTCTTACAGTGAGCACCCTCGCTAAGTACCATCAGTTAGGCAATAGGACATCACTATGAGTGCAACATCTTCTTCTGCCAGTAAGCCCGGCAACAAAAAAGGTTGGCTGACCCGTTTGCGTCAGCGCAATGTGCTACCCGGCTTCGGTCTGAGCATGGGTATTACTGTCTTTAGCTTGTCGTTATTGGTGGTATTACCGTTTGCCATGATGGCTTATACCACGACGCAGATGGGTTGGACGGGCTTTTGGGAAACCATTACTCAGCCACAAGTCACTGCCGCTATCAAGCTGAGCTTATGGATGTCTTTTTTGGCGATGCTGACCAATATGGTATTTGGCACACTAGTCGCATGGGTGCTTGTCCGCTATGAGTTTTGGGGTAAGTCACTGATTAATGCCTTGGTGGATTTGCCATTTGCACTACCAACGGCCGTTACAGGTATCTCGCTTGCCACTTTGTATGCGCCTAATGGCTTGATCGGTCAATGGTTTGCAAAGTTCGATATTCAAGTCGCTTTTACGCCGATAGGTATTTGGCTAGCACTAGTTGTGGTGAGCTTCCCCTTTATTGTCCGCGCGGTGCAGCCAGTACTCGCTGAGCTGTCCGTTGAGTTTGAAGAAGCGGCTGCGGTATTGGGCGCTAATCGTCTGACGACTTTTCGTAAAGTGATTTTGCCAGAACTATTGCCAGCCTTGCTGATGGGTGCAGGTATGATGTTTGCTCGTGCCACTGGCGAGTATGGCTCAGTTATCTTTATCGCGGGTAATATTCCGATGCAGTCTGAGATTTTGCCGCTTATCATTATCAGTAAACTTGAGCAGTTTGATATTCAAGGTGCTTCTGCGGTTGCACTATTTATGCTACTCATATCATTTGTCATCTTGCTGACCATTAATATCATGCAGTGGAAACTGTCGCGCCGTGTAGGAGCTCGCTAATATGCAAATATCTAATAGCTACGACTACCAAAGCAACGCTGCGACCAAAGATACCCCATGGATACGTCGTACCTTTATTGCCATTGCGGTGTTATTCATGGTTGTCATGTTGGTCATTCCATTACTGGCTGTGTTTTATGAAGCCTTTAAAAATGGTTGGCAGTTGTATATTGCTTCATTAGTAGACCCTGAAGCTTTGCAAGCCATCAAGCTGACGCTTATTACGGCAGGCATTGTTTTACCGATTAATATGGTAATGGGCATTGCGATTGCATGGTTGGTCACGCGCTATCAGTTTAAAGGTAAGCAGTTGGTCACCACTTTGCTAGATTTGCCATTTTCGGTATCGCCAGTGGTTGCAGGTTTGATGTTTGTGCTGCTGTTTGGACTGAACTCTACTATCGGCGGCTGGCTTGAGAGTATGGGTTTTCAGGTCATATATGCAGTACCTGGTATCATTTTGGCGACGTTGTTTGTGACCTTTCCGTTTGTTGCACGTGAGCTGATCCCATTGATGCAGACTCAAGGCGACTCTGAAGAGCAAGCAGCGCTAACATTAGGTGCGACTGGTTGGCAGACATTTTGGCATGTGACATTGCCTAATATCAAATGGGCGCTGCTATATGGTTTGATTCTGACCAATGCCCGCGCGATGGGTGAGTTTGGTGCGGTCAGCGTGGTATCTGGTCACATTCGCGGCGAGACCAACACCATGCCGCTATTGGTTGAGATTGCCTATAACGATTATAACTTTACCGCTGCGTTTGCCTTATCGAGCATATTGGCTGCACTTGCCTTAGTGACGCTACTGATTCAGCAAGTCATGACTAAGATACAAGAGCGTAAATTTGCTAAATCTGAGCGGCTTGCCAGCGCACCTGAGCTGCCAGTAAGTGCTAACGCCACTGCCGTCACTGAATCGACGAGTGCGGACAGTACTGGCAAGGTATAACTGCCATTATCTGATAAATGATGTTAATACTATTGATGCAGTCGCTACTCAGCTACTTGCCACGATACGACAAAAGATATAATAAGAGATACGATTATGAGCATTGAGATTCGCAACGTTAATAAAAAATTCGGCAATTTTACCGCTTTAGATAATATCAATATCACGGTGCCGACTGGCAAGCTGACGACGTTACTAGGTCCATCAGGCTGCGGTAAGACCACTTTGCTACGTATTATCGCGGGTCTAGAATATGCCGACTCTGGACAGGTATTGTTCGATGAGCTAGATGTGACTAATACCCCAGTTCAAAAGCGCCATATTGGTTTTATGTTTCAGCATTATGCCTTGTTTCGCCATAAGAACATCGCGGACAATGTGGCGTTTGGATTGACCTTGTTGCCAAAAAACGAACGCCCGAGCAAAGCTGATATCAATAAGCGTGTGGCAGAGCTCTTATACCTCGTACAGCTACCACAAGTTGCCAATGCTTATCCGCATCAGCTATCAGGTGGTCAGCGCCAGCGCATTGCATTAGCACGTGCACTTGCTGTCAAACCGAAGCTGTTGCTGCTAGATGAGCCGTTTGGTGCACTAGATGCCAAAGTCCGTAAAGAGCTGCGCACATGGCTAAAAAACATCCACCACGAGCTTGGTATCACCAGTATCATGGTAACGCATGACCAAGAAGAAGCCCGTGCGGTATCAGATGAGATCGTCGTGATGAATCAGGGCCGAGTAGAGCAGGTGGGCACGTCAGAGGAGCTGATACACCAGCCAGCCAACGCCTTTATCAGCGATTTCTTAGATCTTGTATAATTATTTGACCTAGCGTAATTTAGGTCGAATTATCAATAGTTGAGCAAAAAAAAGACCTACGAAAGTAGGTCTTTTTTGGTCTGGCGCATTGCCGCAGATTTATGGTCTTAAACGCTCTTTATAAAGTGCAGTCAAAGAACTAAAAATCTAAGCGGACACAAGCGGACAATAGCATCTAAGCAAGATCCGATATATCTCTACTAGTTCCTCTAGGAGTGATTTGCTCGTAGGTGATGTCTAAAATATCTTGACACCAATCTGGTAAATCATCAGCGACCTCATACCACATCCAAGTACCATCACGTACACAGCTCAAAATACCCAGTTTTTTCAAATGGTTTAGGTGGCGTGATATTGTTGGTTGTGGCTGGTCAAGCATATCTACCAAATCACCCACGCAACGTGCTTCTTCTTTGAAAAGAATTTGAAATATTTTTAGACGTGTCGGATCAGATAGGACTTTGAATAAATCGATAGGTCGTATCGTAAAGTTATTATCAGACATAGGTGAATTCCAATGGGCTTTGTTAATAGGGGTTCAATATAACAGCAGTTATCTACAAAATCGATTAAAAAATAAGCAAATTTACAGTTCATCGTCAATTCACTACCTTTGACAATATTCGGTTACACGCACACTTATATCCACTTACATAAATGAACTGCCTGTAATACAAGGATACTGTCTCAACGAATAAATATATCGAATGTGATTGAAAATGATAATAATTATCGTTATTATACTGCAAGCGATAAACGTGATTTTAACGACTAAGTTTTCATTGCTAGAAAACAGTAAATTATCCGTTTATCAATGACACTTATCACAAAAGTTTTTATATAAGTGTCGTATGCCGTCATTATCGAATAGTGGTATTCCGAGGAGCCAATCCATGTACGTATGTATCTGCAACAACGTAAAAGAAAAGCAAATCAAAGCAGCTATTGCTGCAGGTGTTGATACGCTCGATGGTCTAAAAGATACGCTCGATGTAGCAACGTGCTGTGGCTGTTGTGAGCCGATGGTTAATGACTACCTAGATGAACACCATGCAAAACTCGATAATCTAGCGTACGCCGTTTAAACACTGTTAATCACACATTCTCATTATCTAGTGCAATAAGACCTAACACGATAAATTATATTCAGTATTTTGCATCTAACTCTATTTATTATACATAAGGAGCAGGGTGCAAGCGTCCGTATAACCTCAGTCATACACCAACACGAACTATATTAAATAGTCTCATGCCAGTTGTAGCTAATTATGATTCTCAATTAGCATCTTATTCTTAGTTCATAACGTTACACCCTATACTGCGCCTGTATGCTACTATATTTACCTGAGATTAGAAGCCATTTTATTGATTTTGATTTTTACTGATCAGTTTGCCAATTATGCTATCCTTATATAATAAATTGTGGATGTATGGTGATCGGTAAAAATAAATAGGGGAGTACGCGTTATGATAGGTAGCCAGAAAGTCATTGATTATTTGAATTTCTTACTAGGTGGTGAGCTTGCCGCCCGTGACCAATATTTTATCCATTCAGAGATGTATGCTGAGTGGCACTATGGCAAGTTATACGACCGTATCCATCATGAAATGGAAGACGAAACGCTACACGCACAGAATATCATTCGCCGTATCTTGATGTTGAGTGGCACACCAAAGATGTCTGTCGACGCTATTCATATCGGTGCGACTGTCCCTGAGATGTTGCAGTTTGACCTAGATTTAGAGTATCAAGTACAAAAGCATCTAAAAGAAGGTATCGCACTTTGCGAAGCAGAGCATGACTATGTCACGCGTGAGATGCTGGTTGAGCAGTTGAAAGACACCGAAGAAGATCATGCGCATTGGCTTGAGCAGCAGCTCCGTCTCATCGACATGATTGGTCTACCGAATTACCTACAAAGCCAAGTGGCTGAAGTCACTCCTAATATTGTCTGATATCATCCTACGTATGACTAGCATTCACAGTATTCAGCATAAATAATAGAGATTAAGGGAGAAAGGTAATGACAGGGGATAAAGAAGTTATTCGCGCGTTAAACAAAGTACTTGGGCAGTCATTGATTGCCATCAACCAGTATTTTTTGCATGCACGTATTGCACGTCATTGGGGGCTAGAAGCGCTTAATGACTCATTATATAAGCAATCTATTGCTGAGATGAAATGGTCAGACGACCTAATCGCTCGTATTTTATTGTTAGGCGGTTTGCCAAACTTGCAGGAACTGGGCAAGGTATTGGTCGGTGAAGATGTACCAGAAATCATTGAGTGCAACCTACGCCTTGAGAGACAAAAGTTCGATATTATTACTGACGCCGTCACCTTATGTGAGACAAAGTCAGACTATGTCTCTCGCCAGCTATTAGTCACGCTAAAAGATGGCAATGAAGAGTATGAAGACTGGTTAGAGACGCAGCAGGACTTGATTGAAAGTATTGGTGTAGAGCGCTACATCCAATCACAAATGAGTGATGATGACGCATAATAGTATTAACTATTGATGTAAGTCATAATAAAAAGCCAGTATGAGATTGATAATTCAATTCCATACTGGCTTTTTTCTGTCTATAGATAAGACATTTCTAACATCTTGGCTATACAGAATAGAGACGTGTCGTATGTAAAATCTCACTCAATAGAAAGCTTATCTCGATTGAAGACACACCCTAGTATAAACCGCGGCCATCCTCAGGTTTTAGACGTAAGAAATATAGCCCCGAGAGAATGGTCAAAATACCCAGTATCCAATAAGTGGTTTGGAACGCTACTAACGTATCCATCTGTAGACGCTCACGTAATAGATTCAACACAGCAGCACCGAACGCAATACCAAAGCTAATCGCCAACTGCTGATTGACCGCCATTAAGCTATTACCGCTACTAGTCTGTGTGCCCTGTAAATCGCCAATAGTAATCGTATTCATCGCACTGAACTGCATGGAGTTACAGGCACCCATGATGGTCAGGATGGGTATAAACCATAGCCACTGCGAGGCATCATTAAACTGCGCTAGCACAATGATAAGCGAACCCATAAACAAGGTATTATAGACCAGTACTTTACGGTAGCTAAACCGCTGAATAATTTTGCTAACCCAAGGTTTGATACCTATAGCACCCACTGCAATCGGGGCAAGTAGCCAACCTGCCTGCGAAGGTGAGTACTCAAACACCACTTGGAGTAACAAGGGCAGCAAAAATGGCACGGCACTGATACCAAGCCGCGTAAACAAGTTGCCTGTAATACCAATTCGAAAGGTGCGAATATCAAACAAGCTGAGTGGAAACAGGGGAGCTGCTCGCCGTTTGGCATGCCAGACATACGCGCTTATCAATAGACTTGCGCCCAACCCAAGCAACAACCCATAAAGCCCGCGCCCCGTTTGTGAGCCAAACTCTACCGCAAGGGTAAACCCGCAAGCTGCTGCTGCAAATAATGCAAATCCAGTCCAATCCAAACGCTTGGTATCCTCAAATAGCGCTGGGACCAGTTTTTTGCCCATAATAAAACCTGCCACACCCATCGGTATATTGATCAAAAATATCCAATGCCAGCTAGCATATTGCACGATATAGCCGCCTAATACTGGACCGACTAGCGGTGCAACCAACGCTGGTATCACAGCGAAATTCATCACAGTGAGCAGCTTATTGCGCGGATAAGACTTAACCAATATCAAGCGAGCGACAGGCGTCATCATGGCACCGCCGATACCCTGTACCACACGTGAAGCAACCAAAAAATCTAGCGTTTGCGACGCCGCACACAGTAATGAGCCAACACAAAAAATAATGACCGCTGATAAAAATACGCGGCGTGTGCCATATTTATCCGCTAAAAAACCACTGATAGGGATAAAAATCGCCAAGGTTAATGCATAGCTGATGACAGCCCACTGCATCTTTAGTGGTGACTCACCGAGTGCCTGCGCCATTTGTGGCAACGAGGTGTTCAAAATAGTAGCGTCTAAAATTTGCATAAATAGCGCTACCGCTAGTACATAAGGCAGGTATTTATCTTGAGTCGGGGTGAGCGTTACCATGTGAGTCCCATTGAACGTCTCGTTATGAAGTAAGAAAATAGCGGATTTGCGAACAGATCACTATGCAAGCTGAGTAGTATAAGAAAGCTTAACTCATAATAAAAGTGACTCAAAGTAACTGATATAAGATAACTTATATAAGAGCAACGATGCGAAGGATTGCTAAAAAGGAAAAGAGGCGAAACAAGACAAGAAATTCGATGCGTGCTAATAGCTCGTCTCTTTTTACTTTAGCAGTAGAAACACAACATTGATTACAAGAGAGGACTTTAATATCGTTACGAGTTCTCGTTATAGTAAACCTTCGCGGCAGTCATAAATACAAACCGAGGATAAATTATGAGTCAAGATAATAATAAATACGTACCACCAAAAGTTTGGACGCAAGATAAAGACAACGGCGGCAAGTTTGCTAGTATTAATAGTCCAACGTCTGGAGCTCGCTATGATAAAGAGCTGCCCGTTGGTGATGCCCCGTTACAGCTGTATTCGTTAAATACACCAAATGGTGTCAAGGTAAACATACTATTAGAAGAGCTGGCAGAGCTTGGTATTGATGGGGCAGCATATGATGCCTACAAAATCGATATTTCTAAAGGCGAGCAGTTTGGCTCAGGGTTTGTAGAGATAAACCCCAATTCAAAGATTCCAGCCTTGGTCGATCATTCTACTGATACAGCGGGGGAGCCGATAGCACTCTTTGAGTCGGGCGCTATCTTAATGTATCTAGCAGAAAAGTTTGATAAGTTCCTGCCACTGGCTACTGGCAAAGCGCGAGCAGATTGTTTGTCTTGGATTATGTGGCAAATGGGTAGCGCGCCTTTCTTAGGTGGCGGCTTTGGGCACTTTTATACGTATGCGCCTGAACCTTTAGAGTATCCAATCAATCGCTATACGATGGAAACCAAGCGTCAGCTCGATGTATTAGACACGCATCTAAAAGACCATGAGTACCTGTGTGGCAATAATGAATCTGATTACAACATTGCGGATATGATTGTCTGGTCTTGGTATGGTCAGTTGGCACTAGGTAAGCTCTATGACGCAGCAGAGTTTTTACAAGTAGAAGACTACAAACACTTGCAACGTTGGGCTAAGAAAATTGCTGAACGTCCTGCAGTTAAACGTGCAGTAGCGCTAGAGCTAAAACCAATCGACTAAACTAAGTATCCAATACAGTTTAGATCTAACAGTACAGTTTAAGCATAAATAAACCTTAAGCACAGCAGCAAGGCTGATAAGCAAATAGCTTATCAGCCTTTTTACTTATATTCATAAAAATGAATATAATGTATGCTAGGTCTTCCCTTTGTCTTTACACAATGATACATTAGTACAACAGATAGAAACACTAGTGCGTTAAGATAGCCGAGCACCATTACAATAGACAGGTGTTTATACTTCTTCTACTGAAAGGTGATGATTATGAAAGACAATAATTATATAAACGATATGTCGCTATCAAGAGGCGCTGATTTAACTGGTGTTAGTAGGTCAGGCATTATCTATGACGATAATAAGTATGATGACAATAGCTATAAAAACAGTGCCCAGTCTAATAAAAATCCCAAAAACATCACTGTAGAGTATTATTCAGAAAACATACCTAAAAAAATAAAAGAACAATCCACCTATATGATAAAAAATAAAATATTACTGCCTGTACTTGCAGCGCTTAGTACCGCTTTATTTAGTACCACCAGTATGGCCAATACATCGACTGAGTTTACTAGTCAAGACTGGCAAGTCGCTTGTGATAATACGCGTACGTGCCGGCTGGCAGGGTATCAAGCAGAGAATAACAGTGAGTTTCCGGTTTCTATATTGCTCGTACGCCGTGCAGGTGCAAATGCTGGCGTGGATGGTAAAGTAAAGCTTGGCGGAGCAAAGGACAGCTCGTCTAAAGCCTTAATGCAGCTTGGTAATCGTCATCGCATCTCGTTGTTTATTAATGACAAGGATTATGGTGAGACGAAGCCATATTCAGCCGCTGCAGGTAACGCTGAGCTTACTCAAGCGCAAGTAACTGCACTGTTAGAGGCGTTGACCAAATCTAGCAAGATTACGTTGGCCTTGCGCAATTCACGTTGGCAGCTCTCTGACAAAGGTGCCAGTGCTGCTATGCTAAAAGCCGATGAGTTCCAAGGTCGCGTTGGTACATCCAGTGCTTTTATCAAAAATGACGATGCTGCTAAATCTAGTGGCGGTATATTACCTCCCAAAGCCGCGCCAGTACTGCAGTTCATCGTTCCAAGCGCCAAAGCGGACGATGGTAATGACAAAAAGTTTGTAATGAGGTCCTCTCAGTTGGCAGCGTTGGTAAAAGGCACAATGAAAGATGCAGACAGCGTTTGTCCCAATCTTTCAGACAAATCACCTTGGCGTATCAGTCGTCTAAATGGCTCTCAGCTGTTGGCACAGCATGAGTGCTGGACAGGCGCTTATAACGCTGGAGCAGGGGTTTGGGTGCTCAATGATAGTAAACCTTATAAGCCAACGTTGGTTACGACCAATGCTACTGGCTACGATAAAGGCAAGCTTACCTCTGTACAAAAAGGTCGCGGCATCGGTGATTGCATGAGCAAAACCGATTGGCTATGGACGGGCCGTGCATTTGAAAAGAGCCATGAAAGTACTACTGGACTATGCCGCTTAATCGAGGCAGGCGGGGCATGGCAGCTACCTACCTATGTCACAGAAGTCAAAGTAGTACGATAGATAAATAGCCAGTAGTTCATTTACTTTAGTTATTCAATAAAATACCTAAACTTGTTTATTATCAACACTGTTAGTGCTTATTTACTCAGTAATTGAAGAAATAGGTACATATATTTTTTTATTGTGCTATACTGCGTCGCCACGTTAGCTTAGGCTTTCGTGAATTATGAGATTGATAACATCGCCTGCGATTTTGGGTCTAGGATGACCATAAGTAATTGTTGCCGATGATTTTGTGTACTTAAATAACCTTTAAAAATATCCGTTATTTTTGACTCATATCTTATCTACTGGCCTATAACTAGGGTCTAGATTGGTTGCTGTTTGCCTTTATCTGCTTTGGACAAAGCATTGATAATGAGCGTATATCAAGCAAGGATAAGACACTCGGCACTACCACCAAAATACGTCAGACAGCACGAACGCATTTATTATAAAGACGCTAAGCTCTATTGGCTTGGTTTCTGATTATCGACAATTTTATATTGCTCGGTAATGCTAATAAGAGCAGCGTGGTGAACGGTTATCAGTGGTATGCATCAAGTTTGCTGAATTTACAGCAACTTATACTTACCAAGGATTCTTATGACTGACATCTTATCTGCAATCGCCGCTGAAAACGGCATCATCGAAAGCACTGACACTCCAAATACTGATAATAATACTCAAGCGGCTGCTACTGACGCCACTGAAGAAAACAAAATCACTTTTACTGATCTTGGCATTGCTAAGCCAATTCTTACTGCGCTTGATCGCAGTGGCTATACCAATCCAACCCCTATTCAAGAACAAGCCATTCCTTTTGCTCTAGCCGGTCGTGACCTTTTATTGTCAGCGCAAACGGGTAGTGGTAAAACAGCGGCTTTCGTTATCCCTGTACTTGACCGTTTGAGCCGTGCCACTAGCTTTGACAAACTCACCAAAGCACTTATCCTAACGCCAACGCGTGAACTTGCTCAGCAAGTACATGACAGCGTTCGCACTTATTCTAAAGACATGCGCGGTCTATTTTGTGTACCACTAGTTGGCGGCGCACCATACAACGGTCAGATCACTGCTTTGAAAAAGGGCGTTCAAGTAATCGTTGCAACTCCTGGTCGTCTACTTGACCATATCAATGCAGGTCGCGTTGATTTGTCAAACCTAGAAGTATTGGTACTTGATGAAGCTGACCGTATGCTAGACATGGGTTTTGCTGATGATATCAGTGACATCCTTCGTGCAGCACCAATCGATCGTCAAACGATCATGTGTTCAGCAACTTGGGATGGCCCAGTAGGTAAAATCGCTGCCAGCTTCACTAAGAACCCTGAGCGCGTATCAATCAAAGTAGAATCTGCACACATCGAAGAAAAAGTGTACTACTGTGACGATTTTGATCACAAAAACCGTTTACTTGACAAAATCGTTTGCCAGCAAGATATGGAACAAATCATTATCTTTGCTGCTACCAAACGTAGCACTGAAAAACTGGCTAAACAGCTACAAGAAGCAGGCCATAAAGCAAGCTTCCTACATGGTGACTTGCCACAGAGCAAGCGTAACCGTATCGTTCAAGACTTGCGTAATGGTAAAGTAAAAATCCTAGTAGCGACTGATGTTGCTGCTCGTGGTCTAGATATCCCAGCTATCTCGCACGTTATCAACTATGACTTACCGCGTCAGACTGAAGATTACGTCCATCGTATCGGTCGTTGTGGTCGTGCTGGTCGTACTGGTGTTGCTATCAGCCTATGTAGCATGGATGATCGTCCACAGCTTAACGCTATCAACCGTTATTTAGATCGCAAAATGGAAGTATGTATCATCGAAGGTATGGAACCTAAGAAAACTTACGTACCTAGCGAAAACAAAGGTAATGGTCGTGGTCGTGGTCGTGGCCGTGGTCGTTCAAACGGCGGTGGCGGTCAAGGCCGTGGTCGTTCAGGCGGTGGCTATGCTGGTAAATCTAGCGGTGGTGGTCAAGGTCGTGGTCGTTCAAGCGACAGCGCTCCAACTGGTCAACGCGCGAGCAACGACAGCGGTTATCAAGGTAAGCCACGTGACACGTCAGGCAAACCAAATGAGCGTTCAGGTGGCAAGCCGTATCAAGGCAAGCGCACTGGTGGCCCAAGCCGCGGTGATAGCAATGGCGTTCCACGTGGTGAGCGTGCTGCAACTGGTCGCGGTCGTCCAAGCGGTAGCCAAGGTCGTCCAGCTGGTCGTTCTGACAGCCGTGGCCAAGGTCGTCCAAACGGCGGCAACCGTGGTAACAACTCGTAATACAGCTATATTTGACGATTAAAATCATTGATTCATTAATCGTCTAAAGATAGCATTGAAAAAGCCAGATACTTGTTATCTGGCTTTTTTGCGTTTACCTGTTTTATATTGCTCAATAACGAGTGTATGACGTTACGTGTATAGCCGTTATCTTGCTATTCATCCTGTCAAATACTACTTGGCAAATCCTAGCTAATAGTCGATGGCTGCTTGCAGGAGTTTTTTGCCTTGTCTATACTGATTTACTTTTGCCCGTTGTAACTCTTGGAGCGCCTTGATGCCTGCCACCTCAAACTTAGCAATTGATAATTTGCCATTAGCCTTTGGCATCATTATGGCCATTATTGGTCTGGTTTTTTATACCCAAGGCTTGCCGGGCAAATTTTGGCGTCGATTTTATGCCGTATTGCCTGGTATTGTACTTTGCTGCTTTATACCAGCCACTCTAAATAGCTTAGGCGTGTTTGCCGATGGCATTGGTTCGCAGATTTATGGCTTTACTGCCACTTATTTGCTGCCAGCAAGTTTACTATTGATGACCTTATCCATGGATGTACCTAAAATATTGGGCTTAGGCTGGAAAGCGATCGCTATGTTTTTTGCTGCCAGTATCGCTATCGTCATCAGTGGTCCGATCAGTTTGGGAGTCGCTAAGTGGATATCGCCTGCGATGTTCACCGATGACACATTATGGCGTGGGTTCTCTGCTGTAGCGGGCAGCTGGATAGGCGGCGCGGCTAACCAAGCAGCAATGAAGGAGCTGTTCGGGGTCAGTGATGATTTGTTTGGTATGATGATTTTAGTCGATACGACCAATGCCTCACTGTGGCTGCTAGCTATCTTAGTAATGGCAAAACATAGCGACAAGATAGACCGTTTTTTACACGCGGATACCAGTAGCATAGATAAAGTGGTTAAAGCAGTCGAGAGCTATGAACGTGATCATGCCCGCCCAGCAACCATCAATGACTTGATGGTGATGTTTGGCTTATGCTTTGCCATGGTCGGGGTCGCGCACTTTGTCGGCGGTCAGATTGCAAATTTCTTTGCGCCTTATAGTTGGGCTGTTCAGTATAGCTTTGCCAGCTCGTTCTTTTGGATGGTGGTAATTATTACGGTAATAGGTGTTATATTTTCGTTCACTAAGATACGTAGGCTTGATCATGTTGGCGCATCAAAAATCGGCACAGTATTTATCTTTGTATTAATTGCCGCAATCGGTATGCAAATCAATCTGGCGGGTATCGTCTCACAGTGGCGTTTACTGTTAATCGGCTTACTATGGATGAGCATCCATGTCGTTATCATATTTGCCGTCGCTAGAATCATTCGTGCGCCATTTTTCTTTCTGGCAGTTGGCTCTAATGCCAATACAGGCGGTGCATCCTCAGCACCGATTGTCGCTACGGCATTTCATCCATCGCTAGCACCAGTAGGAGTGTTTTTGGGTATTTTAGGTTACGCAGTAGGGACGTTTGGTGGTTATATCAGCACCCAATTGATGCGCTTGGTTGTGTCTTAATACCTAAATTGTCAGCCTCTTAGCAATTTAATAGTATTTTTTCTAAACAAAACCCGCATTGATGCGGGTTTTTTATTATTAATGATTGGGTGACTTGAGTTATCGTTTTGTCTATCTATGCTATTGATACGTAAACCTCGCCATGACCTTCCATGAGTACGTGTTAACCTTTCTGCTAATTGATGACACGCCCTAATTAAATAAAAAAAACTAAGCTCGTTAGGAATAAACAACGATTCGATAGGAACAATAACGCTATGGCGAATTCAGAAAAATTAGAAGAAAAAACAAGTACAACAAACACAGTGAGAAATGCCCTTTATAACCCTGATCAAGACAATATTCAGGTCAGAGGGGCACGCGTACACAATTTGAAGAACGTTGATGTTGATTTACCTCGCAATGCTTTGGTGGTCTTTACCGGTATCTCCGGCTCAGGGAAGTCGTCATTAGCATTTGGTACGTTGTTTGCCGAGTCACAACGCCGCTACCTTGACTCTGTATCGCCTTATGCTAGACGACTGATCGATCAGGTCGATGAGCCAGATGTTGATTCTATAGAAGGGTTACCACCAGCAGTCGCTTTGCAGCAGAAGCGGGGTACGCCATCAGTGCGCTCGTCCGTGGGTAGCGTAACGACGATATCCAATGGCCTGCGTATGCTGTACTCACGCGCAGGAGAGTATCCCGCTGATCAAGAGATTCTATACGCAGATGCATTTTCCCCCAATACGCCCGATGGTGCTTGTCCGACTTGCTCAGGTATCGGCCGCGTATTTGAGGTCACTGAAGAGCTGCTGGTGCCAGATAACACTAAGACAATCCGTGAGCGGGCGATTGCAGCTTGGCCACCAGCATGGCAAGGTCAAAACCTCAGCCGTATATTGACTACATTGGGCTATGATATCGATAAACCATGGCACACACTGCCGAAAAAGACGCGTGATTGGATTTTGTTTACAGATGATACGCCAACAGTACCTGTCTATCCTGAATACAACATTGAGCAAACGCGTGATGCGATCGAGAAGGGCGAAAAGCCAAACTATATGGGTACTTTTACCAGTGCCAAAAACTTCATTTTGCACTCTTTTGCTACCACTCAGAGCCCGCGTACTAAAAAACGCGTATCGCAATTTATGCAGATATCTGAGTGCCCTGAATGTCACGGTAAAAAACTAAAGAAAGAATCGCTATCGGTCAAGTTTGCAGGATTGGATATTGGTGAGCTATCACAGCTAACACTGACTGAAATGGCGGAAAAATTAGAAGTAACCGCTTGTACCAAGGTAGCCGATAACACACCAAACCGCGAAAAAGCCATCGTTGCCCAGCGTATCGCCAGTGACATTCTCTCTCGTGTTGAAGCGCTGACAAGGTTAGGATTAGGCTATCTTTCGCTTGAGCGTACCACACCGACTCTCTCTCCTGGTGAGCTACAGCGACTACGGCTGGCAACCCAGATTCGCTCGCAGTTGTTTGGCGTGGTATATGTCCTTGATGAGCCATCGGCAGGTCTGCATCCCGCTGATACTCAAGCATTGCTAGGTGCACTGGATGAGCTGATTGCCGTTGGTAATTCAGTGTTTGTCGTTGAGCATGATGTGAGTGTCATCAGACATGCCGATTGGGTAGTCGATGTCGGGCCAAAGGCAGGTACACATGGCGGCGAGATTGTCTATAGTGGTCCTGTAGATGGTCTTCGTAAAGTTACGCAGTCGCATACTGGTCAATATCTCTTTGCCAATGCTACGTCTAACGCACAGTCAAAATCTAGCACAAGGCAGCCGACAGAGTGGCTTAAGCTTGCCAACATTGAGCGAAATAATATTACAGGATTAGATGTTGAGTTCCCGCTTGGGGTGATGACAAGTGTCACAGGGGTCTCGGGCTCAGGCAAATCAAGTCTCGTCAGCCAAGCATTGGTAGAGCTTATCAATGAAGCATTGGGTCAAAAAACAGTTACAGAAGCGCCTGTCGGTGAGGCGGACTTACTTGAGCAGGAGCTTGAGTCAATAACTGGCGGTGAAATCGTCGCTGGCATGGAGCACGTCCGTCGTCTCATTAATATCAATCAAAAAGCGATTGGACGTACACCGCGCTCTAATTTGGCAACCTATACGGGTTTATTTGACGATGTACGTAAGCTGTTTGCAGCCACCAAGCAAGCAAAATCTCATGGCTATGATGCTGGCAGGTTCTCCTTTAATACCATAAAAGGTCGCTGCCCAAACTGTGAAGGCTTAGGGTTTGTCAGTGTTGAGCTGTTGTTTCTACCAAGCGTCTATGCACCTTGTCAGGTATGTCATGGTCAACGCTATGACGAGGATACGCTAGCAATCACTTATCGAGATAAAAATATCGCTGAAGTATTAAACTTAACAGTTGAAGAGGCTCACGAATTTTTTGCTGATGAAGCGCCTATTTTGCGTGCATTAGAGGCGTTGCTACAAGTTGGACTTGGTTACTTACGTCTGGGTCAGCCTGCCACCGAATTGTCGGGTGGCGAAGCACAGCGTATTAAACTTGCCACCGAGCTGCAACGCACGCAGCGAGGCGACACGCTATACATATTGGATGAGCCAACCACCGGCCTACACCCTGCTGATGTGTCTATGCTTATGACGCAGTTAAATGGTCTCGTCGCTGCGGGCAATACCGTTATTATGGTTGAACATGATATGCAGGTGGCGAGCAATAGTGACTGGATCATTGATATCGGACCAGGGGCAGGGGATGCGGGCGGGGTAATCGTCGCTCAAGGTACGCCATATGACGTTGCCCAATCAAAAGACAGTCGTACTGCAGCGTTTTTATTGGTGTAATGGCGCTATATTTACATCAGTACATGTTACTGATGTAAAAATGAGTATTAGAAATAGAATTTTTCTAATACTCATTTTTTTATAAATATAAATAAATATTTATGCAGATGTCTCTTGCTGCACTTGCAAACGCTCAATCCTAGTCAGGTAACTGTGTCCTAGCTCTGGCTCTGCCGAGGCTATCCAAGCGGCATATCCTGACAGCGTATTTAAAGTCTCATCAGCGCGTAATGTACCGCCTGACTCTAGGTTATGAACAGCTGCTCGTAACATGCGCTTAATCTGACGAGATACCCTTGGCACGCCGCTACCATTGACCACCATGCCTGTCACTTGTTGCTGATTGCCTTTACGAATCACGCGCGTTTTATCATTATTTAATGCAAAACCTTCTTCACGTAATATCTTATGGACTGAGCCGAGCAGTTGCCCGATTAGCTTATTATGCTGCGTATCGGTTTGTTTCTTTGCGGTGCTAGTCGTGGCTTTAATCGTTGTTTTAGCCTTCGATTTGGGTTTGGTGTCTTCAATAGCGGGCACACTAAAGGTCAAGTCGTCGGCATAACGGCTATAACGTAGGCCCAACTTTTCTGCCAATCCTGTCAAGCGTCGATCCAGATTTAAGCAAACAATGTTCGTTAATGCAGGACTGGTAGGCGCACCTTGTGGCAAGGCTCTATCGCCTAATGCTACATAGTAGGTAACGCCATCTTGCTGCACCACTTGTCGGGGCGACTCCGTACACAATAATGCCAATAATGTGGCAATTTGCTCTGGGTAGCCAGCATGACGGAATACTCCTTTGACACGGCGCCAGCTCACGCTAGGAAAGAAGTCTTTAACATCAAGCTTAATAAGCAGCTCACTGTTGCTGTGTACGGCTGCATTGGTCACGATAGATTTACCGCGTACAAAGCCATGGGCGGCACCATGCGTCGTTAAGTTATTCAAAATATTGTGCAAAATCCAGCGTTGCACAAACTTCAAACGTGGTATCGGCGACCATATTTGACGCGCTGCTCCATTGCGTTTGGCAATAGTGAAATGCGAATAAGACAGATTGGTGGCGACCTCTCTTTGATAGCACAATCCTTTTAACTGCGGTATGGTGAGATTAACCGCTTCTGCTAACTCATTATGTTTACGCAGCAGTGGCAGTTTGTTTTCAATCAGCCGATTGGCCGCGTCTTTGATATCCCATTTATCGGTACTGGTATCGTCCGTCCAATATACATGACGACCAAGATAAACCATGTGATGCGCTTTGTATGCTTGCCAAGCAGCCTTTTTGAGGATTCTCTCTTCAGCTGCCTCTTTTTTTAAGGCTTTTTTATAGCGCTCCCGTTCTTTTGGGCTCATGTTATCGACAGGTTGACGATCGACCATAAAGCCTTGACTGACCAGCTGCTGCTGAACATATTGGTAACGTCCGCCTGCCAGCTCAATATCTTGCCATAGTTGCTGCCACTGACGCTCAAAAGGAGTAGGTACTGGCTCAGGGCTGATGTAATCGTTATGGTTGGCTGTTTGTGTGGTCATACCTTATATCCCTTGATTTTCGATAAAGCCTTTGGCTTCAAATCTGGCAATATGTTGTAAAAAAGCGGCTTTGGCTTGAGCAGGCTGATTGAACACCAACTGCTGGCGCGTATCCTTGTCACCTATTGTTTGTTCAATGGTAATCTTCTTATGGGCAATGGTGATGTAAACATAAGCAATAGCGGTCTCTTGTGCGGTTAACGCTTGTGTCTTATCACTTGTAGTCGCGTGTGACTGGGCAACTGGTTGAGCTAAGGCCGTTAAATCAAGTGTTGGTGCAGAAGATAATGTCATTAACGAGTTATAGCCTGCTACTTGTACGCTTTCTTTTTTATTCCTAGGCTGATTAAAGTGCTTACTCGGTACGCGTTTACTCAAGACACGAGTGTCATGCCAGCTATCATTGCCGGTGTTATTTGGGTCGTATTGGTTATATCTAAGTCGTAGCGTGATAAGATGCGCGCACACACCATGAGTGAGTCGGTGCTGTAAATACTGCGGGCAGCTACATTCTGCTCGGCTGACCAGTGCTTCATCGCCTAATTGCAGCTGGCTGTGATAAGTACGTCTGTCTTCTTCGACATGAATATCTGCACGAATGGTAATACCTTTGACAGCGACTGTCTCGACAGAGAACTTCTGCACGGCATCCGTACGGCTAATCAAATCAAAGGCCTGTTTTTCTGCCTCATTGTGATAAGCAAACTGCGCCATATCAAGCGGTGTCTGCGTCAAAGGTCTGTAGTGATACAGCTGCCTCGCCATCTCATAGCGAATTAAGCCTTGCTGAGTACCTGACAGTAACCATTGCTGGATTTGTTGGCGAGAAACAGGCACAGACGTTAATGAAGCATCTGCTGATAGCGACTTTACCAAATCTTCTATTGTACTAGGAGTATTTGCCAGTGTTTTAATCAATACAGACAAGCCATTATGCTCATCGTTATTATCATTATTACTATCATCTAAGGTTGCTTTACTACTGTCTGATAACCCTTCACTAGCAGCTAATGTATTTTGCAGTGGGCGCTTTGGCAGTAACAAGTCAAAGTTTAATGACTGTGACCAGTTGGCTTGGCTAAAGCCTGTCATAGCAAAGGTAAAATGAAAGCCTTTGCCTTTTAGTGTCCAGTAGCTTGGCATGCCTTGACCCAATAAAGAGACGGAAACACTATCAGCATGCGGCAACAGTCGTTTTAATAGGCTGAGACGACGACGACCCCATAAGCGAATGAGCTTTGCTTGTTGACCTTGATAGGGCTTTTGCTGTTGGCTGACTTGGCTAGTAACAGTGATGTCAAATGGCTCTAATATAATCACTGGCAGCTGCTGAGGTCTAAGCTCAATCAACAATCCACGGCGTTTGCCTTTGATATCAGCATGCATACGCAGCTCAAACAACACGTTGTACAGTGCGATTGGGTCGAGATGGATGGTGTCTTGTGTCAATTGACCTGCAGACTGTACTTGCAGCAGTGCTCTGACCCAGCTTTTTGGTACATTGATGCGTTTTTCTATGATCTGTTTTTTTACGGTGGGCTTGGTTACTGTACTATCAGTATCTGCTTCAGCTGTCTCTGGTTTGGCTTCAAGTAACTGTAAGCCGACCGCTTCATGACCAATGTCTAATATCGTTTGTTGATGATCGCGTATTTTTTCAATACCGTTAAACAAGGCCGTACTGTAATCAATACTTGTCGTACCAAAGGTAGGTTTGGTATTTTGCTCAAAAATCTCATTGGTCAATGTTAATTGGGCATAGCAGCCTTCATCACGGCTAAATACCTCAAAGCTGACACCTTGCTCATGCACCTGAATAATAGGATCTAAAATACAAAAGGCGAGTGGATCGTTATCGAACAACCATGTGAAATAGTCACGCTGCGCAGTAAATAGATTTTTATTGCTATTGGCACGGCGCATCTGCATAAAGATCGTATACGCTGAACGGTCTTTTGGCACATAGCGATAATCACTACTGACCACATCGAATAAGGCTAGCAAACTGTCACGAAAGACAAGGGGAGATTTGACCTTACCATGGAAGTTAACCTCCGATCGATTTAGCTGAGCAAATAGTGCCACATGCTGAGTGTGTTCGGTCGTTTGCGCCTCCGACAGTGAATCTGACGATTCGTTAACTTGACTGATTTGGCTGGGTGCGGCGTAGTCCAACTGCATCATCAGGCCATCAGTGTTTGCTACTTCTGATTCTGTTTCTAATGCTTGGTCTAATTGATTATCTATAGTCATTGACTGTCTCCTTCACCCTGATTGCTTTTTTGACTGCTGTCCTGACTATATGCCAACGGACGCTTTTGCTGTGCTCGTATCATGGCACGTTGCCAGCGGCGTAGTACTTTATAAGCAAGCTTCTGAATGTCTGAGTTTTCATGTGCCATGAGCGTCGTCAGCCATTGTTCAATATTTGGATCATGTAGCTGTCCAAGCGCTTCGATGGCACGGATGCGAACCGTCATCTCCATGTTGTCATTATTTGCACAATGATAAAGTGCGTCAGCGTCTTTGGCTTTGATCCACTGTAGTAGCTGCTGATTGATTGGTATCTCGGTAGACGAGCCCTTATGTTTCAGCGCATTTTTTACTACCGTTATTATGGATTTTTGGGTAGATGTACCGCTTTGTTCAATACGAGTTAGTAGCGTTGATAGTAAGGCTTGGTTGTCATAAGTGAGCGGCGATTGAACCGTAGTTGATACGCTGCTCAATGTTGGCACTATATTTGATAACACCTTATCGTCAGCGACTGGTCTGGCCAGTAGTCCTAACAGCGCTTGCTGCCACCAACCGCTAACAGTCGTAGAGAGCAGTGGAATAGAGGTGATGGTCAATGGTTGACGAGCATCATTGAGCCAATCAAGCATTGCCACGATCTGCTTAGTAGCCGTTTTGTCGACAGCACCTTTGACAGCTGTAATGGACACATGACGCATGATTAGCCAAACCAGTTGTCTGATGGTGCCACCCACTTGCTCAACCATATCAATCCACTGACTATTATTGATGGTCGTTGGACTGCGGTTGATGGTGTCAATAAGCGTATGCCATTGCTCGCTTGCAGTGTCAAAACGCTGCTGCAACGTCGTAACCATCTCTTTATCAAGATAGTTGGTCGGGTATTGGGTCAGATAGCACAGTCCAATATGCTGTGTCAGTGTGTTACTACTGGTAATCAACGCGGTAAGCTGCGATGTTGGCATGTCTTGCTTGGCCATAATGGCATTTTGCAGTGCCATCAAGATGTTGGCTGGTAAGTGCGCGCCATGCTGGGTGATAAATGCTGCCAGCTCATCGATGCTGCTATTATCAATGATACGCTTTAGACTCAAATGCTCAGTCTCTTCTACAAAGTCATCATTATGGCTTTGGATGGCTGCCCAATCATAAGGATAAATCTGCGTCGCAAGACTGCCCCAAGTTTTCTGTGCCGCCGTATAAGCCGCCATGAGCACAGCACGATCTAGGTTGTTTTGCTTTAAGATATCTAAAATTAATGCTTTATTGGCATCGCTATCATTCATCTGCAGTAGCCATACCGCATGCCTTTGTGGACGGAAGAATATGGCTTTATCGATATGAATGCGTATATAGTGGCGTATTTCTTCCCAAGCAGGCGTTGTATTCAGCCAGCGCAGTCCATTTAACCAATGGACAATGGCGGGATTGGTGAAATGGATTGCGGGGTCTGACAAGTGCGATTTTAATAGCTCAAAAATATGCGGACTATGCTCAAAGTCACCACCTTGTGCAAGGCGACCTAAGGCTTCACTGGCCACGTCTTGTAAGTAGTGCTCGTCGTCCTCGGCCAGTTTGATTAACTTATCATAGGCTTTGTATAAGGTATGAACCTGTAAGTTTTTATCAGCGTTGTCCGCAGGCGAGCTAGCATTAGGCGATTCAGCATTTTGATTTTGGTTTTGATGGTCACTGCTGCCTAGTAGCTCGCCAATGGCTAACACACTGCAGCTGCGGAACTCAGCATCAGGGTTATAATCGATCGTGGCCATCAAGATATTGACCCCATCAGCATGACCGCATTTAGCGAGTCCTTCAGCCGCGGCAAATTGCACATCGGCGTCTTTATTGCGTAGAGCGTTTTGTAATGAGGCAATACTACCATGTCGTCTTTTGGCCCGATATGCCAGTGCCTCGACCAATTTAAAAGTATGCTTAGCTGGCATCTGCTCGTAGGCTAGCGCCAAAGCGCTATCAATGCGCGAGGATAAATCACTGTCATCCGATTTTACCCATGCAAGTGACGGCAATAGCAGCGCTGCAAGTACATAATCACTATGACTCATAAGCGTAGTAAACAGTGATAACAAGACTTGCGAGTCTCTAGGGTGCTGACGTTGTAACCAACGCGTGTCTTCACGCTCATCTAGGTAGTCCTCGATGTTCTGATCGTAACCGCTGATTTTCACCAAAGTGTCAAATAAGTATTTACGCTCTTCTTTATGCTTTTGCGGTGTGTGCTCAAACAGGTTCTCTAAACGCTGTAGTAATGGTGCGGCCAGATGCGTGTTACGCAGGTCAGCGATATCACTATAAATAAACTGCTTAGGTTTGTTGATATGTGGATCATCAAGTAAGGCTAATAATCGTAAGTGCGCTTCATTGGCGACCTGTTCAGCAGTCGCAATATTAAAGCTACTCTCTAAACCACTATCAAAGCTGCTATTTAAACGACCCTCTACAGTGTTCTTATTGATGAATTGGTACGACGTGAGTGCCTCAGTAAGTAATTTCCAGCTACGATATCTCTCATTACTGGACTGAGCGTCTTCAGCAAAATCAAATAAGCTATCAAATAGCGTGCTGTCCGCAAAGAGTACGTCATGAAACTCGACCAGTTGACTCAGTGCTTGATATTTTGCATTCCAGTCATCACTCTTCACAGCGTGCAGCAAAAATGTCAGTTTGTCTTGACGCTGCCCTGACGGCGATTGACTGTCTGCAAAGGGCGTGACGATGACTTGTTTCCATTCAGTAACGATCTGAGGCAGTAGCGACTGACAATATGTCTGTAGCCCGAGCAAGCTGGCTGGCAGATGGCCTAGTCGGCCTTTTAGCAGCTGATAGGTCTCTTCTGCTAAGGTGTGATTATTGGTTTTTAACAAATCAATGAGTTGTTGATCAGCGCTACTACTGACAGTCGCTGTATCCGATGGTTTGCTTTGCTGCTGTATGGCATCGTTCTTTGCGGTATCTAACAATAAATCCAAGCCGCGTTTGACCATATCTCGATAGGGCGTGCTCATGGCATAGTCAGCCAGCTTTTTGGTAGGCATGTTTAGCTTGTACAAGCATTCCCACGCCAGCTCACGAGTGTCAAAACTACGGTGGTTAAGTAGTGGTAATAGCACGCGACTGGTACTGTCCCGCCAGTCCTCATCGTTATTAGTGTTGTTATTGGTGTTAAGCTGCGATGATTGAGTAGCAAGCCACATTAGCCCTCGAATGGCTTGGTCTGTAGTGCTGCTATTAGCATAATAATCATCGCCTGCGCGTATGACGCCAATCCAAGCGCCAAAAGCAAGAGATTGGTATGGATAATGCAACTCGGAACTGTCTTGCTTATCAGTAGAAGAGCTACCGACTGTTTGCGCATCGTCGTTTGAAACATCCTGAATAGAGGCTGATACAGGGTGAGCACTTAACAATGCCTGCAAACTGCGTTGCCATTTTTGTAATGTCTCAAACACATCGTCCTCATCGTCATAGTAGTCATGGGCGAGTAATTCAGATAAGTTGCAGATAACATCGATAGTTTGGGCGCGTACCAATGGCTGCTGATGGCGACTGAGGTTGGCGAGCTGTTGTAAGTTTTCGGTACTGACGGTTGTCAGAGTACTTGCTCGGATAGAGGCCGTATTATGCGATTGTCCTTTAACACCACCTTTATCTGCCGTGTTTGGCATGGCATCTATCGTCATCGTAATGACTTCAGAGTGAGAAGATAAAATACTGCCTAATTGACGTGACAAGTAATCACTCAAATACTGCCATGCTGACGATAGTGCTGACTGGTTATTAGGGTGTTGTACGTCATTTGGGTAACGAGCGAGTATGTTGGCGTAGACTACTGCCGTGTCATTATCGGCAAAGCTTAGGGCTTCTATCAGTCGGTTGGGTCGACCAGTGCTAGTAGCGGTCTTTTCAGGAGTTGGCCTGTTATCGTGCCAGCCATTCTGTAAGTCATTAAATATCAATAACAGTCTGGCTGATACTGCATAGGACTCTGACTCAAACAAAGGCTGTAATTGCCGTGCATGTGTAATACCTAAACCGTGCTGCGCTTGTAGCCAATGCGTAGGCGTCATCGGTGCAACAAGCGTACTAAGATTGTCTGTATTGTCTCTCATGTTATGAGTAAGGAAGTACTGCCCGCGAGCATCACCCAAAATAGCCAAACACAAACTGGCTGATTGATTGATAATGTCGCGCTCATCTTTTTGCCATTTCACCAGTAGATCAATGTCCTCGAAAGAAACTATCTGCGTAATCTTTGGTGCAAGAGGTTTAAAATCAGCATCAGAGTGGTGTAGATATTTAGCATACCAACCTAACGCATCATGCTTTGATGGGTATGCCAGTTTAGACAAACCAAACAGTGCTTGGCTTACATGATTGTGCCACTGGGTATAGCTATCACTTTTCTTGCCTTGAGAGGGCATAGGCAGTTCTAGATAGTGTTTAAAGACTTGATACGCTTGTTCATCACTCCGCTGTGCCTGTTCTTCGTCAGCATATAGGCGTGATTGACTGGCCAGTAGTTGCGCGACTGTTAGCTGAATATCAGGATAAGGGCTGTTGAGGGCTGCGGTAATCAATGCTTCGTGATGATTCGGTTGATCATCGGCGCTACTATCATCTAGGCTACTGTGATCCGCTAAAATAGTAGGCTGTAAGTCTGTCAGCGCCAAAGCAACAATTAATGCTTGTTTACGCAGCTCAATACTGTCATCAGCGAACATGGCCACTAGAGCTGGCATCAACTGTGTCAGCTGAGTCGTATTCGCTCTGGCTTGCACTGTCGCAAGGGCTAGTTGCTTGGTATCAGCATAAGGGCTGGCAAGCGCGCTCAACATGACGTCAGCAAACCCTAAGTGTTTGCTCTGTTTCAATGAGATGTCAAAGGCTTGCTTACGGATGGCGGCAAACGTATCCGCAAAGAACAGGGTCAGGACAGCTTGATTGGTCTTTTGGTGATTCGTTTCTTCAGTGTTATTGGCTTTATTTGTTTTATGCTTCGAGTTCATCGCTAGCAACAGTCGTTGCCATTCCTCTATAGCCACTTGGTGCACATCTTCAAAGAGGCTTTGCTGCAATAGCTCAATGATGTCAACGATGGCGCTTTCAGATGACTGCTTAAATTGGCGGTTTAATAGAACTTTAACCACTTCTAACCGAATACTGGTAAAAGGGTTGTTCAATGCCTGTAGCAGTATGTCTGTCATCTCTGACGACATCTGAGCACTTTTATCACTGCTATCACCACTATTTGAGCTATCTGGTGCAACATGCTTTAAAAACAGTGCTAAAGACTGCTCATGAATATCTTGATGTTTAGAAGCAAAACCCGTCGCTGCCCAAGACAATGCATTGTCTGCCAACTTACCATAGGCTTGCATAGCCACTTGGCGCACGCCTGCGTCCTTATCGTCTAGTAATGTCGGTAGGACTGCTTTGGCGTCTTCTATATTTAAATGACCAAGCGCGGTGGCGACACCAGCACGGATGATGGCACTGTCATCATGGCTCATAAGCCTAATCAGGGTGCCAAATGCCCGTTTGTCTTGTAGGCAAGCCAGCGCATAAGCCGCTCGGAAACTGATATCTTCGTGACTATTGCTTAAGCTCTGTAATAAGGGCTCTAACGTGTCATTGCTTAGATTTATAGATTCAGTATCAGGCTTTTTGGATTTGGCCGTTTTAGCCTTATTTTTAGACTTAGATGTTTGGGTATTATCTGCTTGAGAGATAAAATCTTGCGTGGATAAGGTTAAACGGATCGCCTCATCGGATTGTTTAACCTTATTATTCGCCGCTGTACTGCTAGCATTATCTAGTAGCGTGCCACGCAGTAAGCGAAAGTCATCAAAATCAGATAGGGTACGCAATGTTTGCGTGTCACCTTGCTGTTTTAACGCCTCTACCAACTTAGGCTGAGACAGTAATGAGACATAAAATGCCGTTTGCCTAATCTCTGTATTACGATGATTCTGTAGCAGCATCAACTGACGCGAGACTTCAAGATGGTTTAGCATGCCGCGCTGATACAGACGAATCAGTCCTGACTGGACAATGTCTGACTGATTACAGTCTAATGCCATCAAATCTGCTTGCGGACTGTTCTCTGGCAATAAGGTCTCAAGTGAGGCCAATGCTTGCTTGCGAATATTTGCAAAACTGTGTGACAACGCGTCTCTTAAAATAGGCAAGATGCGGCGCTGGCTTGTGGCATCCTTCATCGCGACCTTTAGGTAACCTTGTAACGCAGAAGCCACCACTTCTTCGTAGTAACGGTTTTTAAAGGCTTCTTCTAGATAATGCAGCGGGCGCTTCGCCGTACTTGCACGGTCGGCCAAGGCATGAAAAGCAGCAAGGCGTACTTTTGCACTGTGCGCCGAGCTTAGTTGCTGCTCTAAAACCTGTGCAGTTTTATCAAGATTAGTAGTAGCAACCCACTGTACCAATTGCAATGCTTGGTTAGCCGTGAGCGTGTCGCTATCAGCAAGTAATTTTTTAACCAGCTCTAATGTTTGGTTATCTGCTTGCGCCTGTAGCAGCGCCAAGCCTTCTTTAAACGACACATCGTTATTGTTTGAGGCATCTGTCAGTAATTGGCCGATTCTCTGATAGCCATCTTTGATAATATAAGCGACTGGTAATAGCTTGCTATTTTTTGCCGTACTATTTTGTGAGGTGCTATTCTGTGACGTACTTTGAGCATGGTCAATAGGTACGAAACGTAAGCTCTGATCGGCACTGACTACGATGAGCGTTGGTTGTTCAGCGTAAGAAGATAAGACGATCTGTCGAGCCTTGGTTAGATCCTCTTTACAGCTGTTTGGCTGACCTTTATCAAATGCCCATGATTTAACACTTTTATCATCGGCGGCAGTGAATAGCCGAGTGTCTGACACACAAAGCGCCGTGATCATTTCACTGTGTTGGCTAGACTTGGCTCTATCAACAGGATGCAGATCGCCTTGGACATGAGTACGGTATAAGCACTTATCTGCGCCTGCTGAGAAGAAGTACTGCCCGACTGGCTCAAAACAAAGCGCGTTTACTTTACCTAGGTGGAGCTGTTTGCGACTACTTAGAGTGAGCTGAACGCTATCTGAGGTCCATTGATAGCTACTAACATCTCCCGTTTTATCTGCTACGACTAACCACGAGCCATCACTTGACGTTGCTAGCGCTGTTAATGCGGATTCTTTACTTGATGCTGCTATAGAAGACGAATAATGCTCAATAATGACAGTATTGCTGGCTTGACTGTCCTGATAAGGCCATACCACGATGTGTTTCGGATATAAGATAGCCAATGCATCTTGTAGTGGTGCCATGGCTACAGCACGGCCTATATCATTGTTATTATTTTCAGGTGCATCAAGCAAGGATTTAGCACTGGTTTTCTTAACTTTCTTTGCTTGCCAATCCGTTTGGTAAAGATGACCATCATCACCAATCATCACAATAGTGCTGTCATCTATTTTGGTGATGGCTTGCATCGCACAAGGCAGCGCAGTTGTCGATAAGCTAAATTGCTCACCTTGTTGATCGAGGACGTATAAGACCGTGGCAGCTGCTTGCTGCTGGCGAGTAATAAAAAGACTGCGCCCATCTTGCTTGGTTGTCTTTTGAGTTGCCGCTTGGGTGCTGTTGGCCTTACTGACTAGGCCAATGATTTGACCCCAATAGGGGAGTGTTACTGTTTTCATGGTGTTATCTCAGTTGAGGTGACGTCATATTTTTTTAAAGTATTTATTTATCCATGTCTGCCAAAGCCGTTAAGCCGATGCCACTGGTTGCAGGTTTTTAGATAGTTCAGGATAGCGATGCAATAGTCGTGTGACGGCAACCAAACACGCATGACGCTCCATCTTGCCTGCCGAATGTGTAAAGGTGAACAGTGTGGGCATGATGAGCGCTGCAAAGGTGCTATCGGCCAATGCCACATCACGAAAAGTCTCAATCAATGCCAGTTTGGCACGACTCGCAGATATGGGTTTTAGCGTGATATTGCTATCTGACTCAGCTGCCTCATATGACTGTGATGATGCTGAGTTTTTATCTGAATAACGTTGTTGCTTATGCTTATTACTGTCACTAGCATTGGGCTCTTGCGAACCGCCTAGACGTCCAGGTGGTAACTCGAATAGACCACGACGTAGTAGCATTAGTAGCTGATCGACCTCTGCAGGCAAGCTTGCCAAACATTTATCTGACTGCTCTGTTATGAGTGGTTGAGCGCTGCTGTCTTTATCTCGTGCAGCATCTTTATCTTTACTATCGCTATTGGCTGGTTGCCAGTTTGGAGACACGTGACGCGCCTTATAGTGTTTCCATAGCATGGTCACGGCAGCATAACGTACTTCACGGTCTGTACTTTGGGTCAATTGATATAAAGACTGCACATCTTGGAAATTGGCATGACGCTGTAGTAGAGTGATACCGATTTGGCGAGCGACTCGCGCTTTGCTTTCAATCAACGCATTCAACATGCCAGCATTCAACTGTGCTGACTGAACGTGGTAACGTCGATTGGCAACAGATGGCTTGTCCAATAGCGCACGCTTTAGCAGTTGAGTGATATCCGTATAGGGAGATTCTGCCATCATCAGCCATAGGGCTGGCGTTGGTTGCCACGTCGCCATCTCATACTCACTCAGTAATAAGCCAAATTCTCGCAGCTGGCTGTTACGGTGTTGCAGTAAAGGAATGACACGCTCCGCATCAAAGAATGAAGAAGGGATAATCGCATCGGGATCGACTGGTCTGTCTGTCAGTGCCATACAGATCTGTTCATGATGATGACTGAGGTAGCTGATCGCAAGCTCACTGATAGGTGCAGTAGCGTCATCTGTTGCCATATGCCACAGTGCATTGGCACCTGCAAAAGTATCGTCTTCAGATACCTCTCTCGATTGACCACTCAGCATCTGTAAAAAAGCGGTTTCGGAAATAATCTTTAGCGGCGCACCATCAGCGATTAAGCTTTCGGCTTTAACTTGCTTGCTACCTTTACGGCCATTACCGTACAACGGTGAACCATCATCACCGATGACCAAGTAATCTAACTTGCCGTTGACGGCGCTGCTAATAGCGCCATTAGCCGCTTTCACAACTTTTTCGGCCTCGCCACGAGTCATACTTTGCATCTTGCCTGTGAATAAATAGCGTTGGCCAGTTAAATCTACTTCAGTAGCAGCATCGCTATTTGAGTCTTTATTGTCAGCGCTATTACTGGAAGCGTTGTCAGTAGAGTCGCCTTCGTTGCTGTCGAGATATGCGATAAAGTCGGCAGGCAAGAATCCTTTGTTAATGCGTTCAATCGCAAATTCACGATAGAGCGCTTGTTCGCTATGCGCAAGATTCATAAGCCAGTCGAAACCTAAATCTATCGGCGCAAACCGACGCACATCAGATAGCCAGTCCCGCACGTTTTCTGCTAAACATTCATCGAAGGTTAAATGCGTTTGCCAGTTTTTAATAGGAGTGTCAGCAGATTTTAATTGCTCAACATATTCACTCACTTGCCAATCAGGCTCATAGGCAAGTGCATGCCAATAGCTCATATCAAGCGTTGCTGCTGACAGTACATCTTCATCAAACCAATCGGTAATAGTCGCTTGCGATAATGGGTGTAACAATAGTGTTTGCCACACGGCAGCGTTTACTTGGCTCAAATCCAAACGTCTGAGCTGATCCAACGCAAAGTCCATGCAGTAGCTGTCGTCATGAGCAGAGAAGTCGTGTACTTCTGGTACATCTAACTGCTGGGCAACGCGAATAAAGTATTCAGTCCCTAGCTCTTTGGCGCTATAAAGCTCAGGCAGTTTTTTTATGGAAAATTTTACGCTGTGTGTTCTACCGCTAGTCAGTCGTTCAAAAAACCACTCAGGGGTCAAGTCACGTCGCGTAAAGTGTTTGCTAAGTTGTTTGCTCGCGGTTTGATAGTGATGCTCTGTGTCTAATAGCTGACCCCAGCCATTGACACCGATATCAGAAACAGGATCACGACTCAAGATATTGTTAATGGCAAATGCTCTAACAGGTTCATAATCTGACATGGCCAGTAACATCAGCTCAGTGAGCGATAAGTCTTGAGCATAGCTTTTGGCATAGCCAATCGCATATTGATAGGCGGCAGGATAGTGTGAATGAAGTAGTTGCAGTACGACTTGATGCAAGCCCAATGCTTGAAATTTAGACTTTTCAAAATGCGGTGAATTTTCTAATAGCCAAACAATCATCTCATCACGTGCTTTGCTATGCGCTTGTCCGGCAGATAAATATTGTAGCGTCTCACCACTCACATCACGTAATTGGGTCTTAAAGTCATGCTTTAGACTATCGGTTGCGAACTGTCTGACAGTCTCATTTTTGGCGATGGCCAGTAACTCAATAAGCGGCTCGGGGTCTCGTTGCCACGCCTCAGAGAACGCGCGACCTTTTGCATCAAAGAGCTTGCGAGGTGAGCGGCTGCTGAATCGATTGACGCCATAATCAAGGCTGTTATGAAAGCAGATGTGATTGAGCACCCAGCTGTTTGTTTGTTCAGGGCTGCCTGCCGCCATGGTTTCGTCATAGCTGGCGAGTACAGAAACGGCGGCATCAATGTAGCCAATTGGCATTTGCTGTCCTAGCTGGCGTAGATAACGCCATGCTCTAAGGCTCATATAGGTTTTGGTGGCTAGGCTGACCGCAGAGTTGGCGGTTTGATTGAAACGCTGTAAATCAATCTTGGCAGCTATTTGTCCAAAAATCTCATAATCTTGAGAAAATTCAGCTTGTTTATAAATACGCTTTAAACCCTTCCACACACCGTAGCTGACTGGCAAAGCTGTAATGGCTTGTTTTAAAATAGTTCTAGAATACGCGCTGCCATCTTCCCACAGTGCGGTCAGTATTATGTGGATTTTGTAGCGATCTGGGAGGGGGTAAACGCCTTCATCTGCTTCCAGTTTGGCAATCATTGCCACGCGCTCTGCAAACTGTACTTCGGGGTGTTGCTCCCGAAATTGATGACTAAATATCTTATCTAAAAACCGATCAAAAGTAAGCTCATGCTCAGGGATGGGCGTCTCGGGAATCGCATCAGCTTGAGTTGCCAATGTACATAATTTATCGACCAAACTTGGATCCTGGGCTTGCCAAGCTTGCTGAATTTGTGAAAATGACAGACTCATAGAAATTTGCCTTAATTTTTATTTTGTCAGTGCGCGTAATTTTGTAGCACCATAAAAGCGCGTTTCACAGAAAATATCAAGGACTTTTGTAAGGAAATATATGAGCTGCGACATATAGCGTCGCGCATAATTTTATTTGCAATTATATATTGACAATAATAACTATTATGAGGCAAACTTAACGAGTTGTGAGATTTAGCGTTTCACCGTTTACGGTGAGGGGCGACGTTGCGTCGTCCACGAGTCAAGCCATTACATTTTACCCAAGGAAGACTGTTTCAGTCCTGCTAATACCTAGATAAAGGCCCTAGTGTCATTAGCTCGCTGGCGCAATCACGCAATCGTGATTGAGCTAATGCACTAGGGCCTTTATCTAGGTGCAGTCCAGTGAGTCTTCCATGTACCAGGTCATGAGGTAGATTACACAACAATTGAGTGTGACATCATTATGATGGCATTCAAGGCCTTTAACGCAAAACCGGAGTAGTGCTGTTTATTCAGCGCTATTCCGGTTTTTTATTGCCTGATTATTAGTTGATAATAAAAAAGCCCTTTAGTACAAAAATATGATTTTATACGGAACTATTTATCCCCAATAACCATCAGGACATTTAGGCAATTCAACTAACGTGCGACGTAACGCATCTGACCATTGATGACGAATCGTATTAAAGTACTCATCACGCTCATCAATACGTCGGCCGTTGGGCAGAGCTAGGCTGTCATTGTCATAAAGTACAAAATCTATCGGCATACCGACTGATAGATTTGAGTGAATCGTGGAATCAAATGACAGCATCAACGCACGTGCTGCGTGTCTTACATCCGTGTTATAGCTGACAGAACGATCCAAAATAGGTTTGCCATATTTGCTTTCGCCCAACTGAAAAAACGGTGTATCTTCAGTGGCTTTGATGCAATTGCCTTCAGGATAAATCAGGTATAGCTCAGGTGGCTGTCCTTTGATTTGACCACCAAGCATAAACGAGCTGGTAAAGGCGCCATCGCGACTAGAATTAGCGACTGCTTTTGCATGGTTCATCTTTTCACGCATACATTCACCAACCATTTGCGCCGCATCAAACAACGTCGCTACTGTATTGAGGTTGCTCTCAGCACGCTGGTCAATGTCGCTTTGTAGTTTATTGAACACTGCCTGCGACGTCGCTAAGCTACCAGCTGTCTGTAATACCATAAAGCGCTCGCCCTCAACGCCGTATTGATACAATTTTCTGAATGTCGATATGTGATCAACACCGGCATTAGTGCGCGTGTCACTGGCAAAGACCATACCGTCTTTTAGACGAATGGCAGCACAATAGGTCATAAGATACCCTTGATGAAAAAAGTAATAGAAAATAGCAAACGCTATGATAGCTTTTTGACTAATACCAAACTGTAAAGATTTTCGTAACCGCCGCCCATACGCACGCCGCGAACAGGCGCCGTATCCAGATAATCTCGCCCAATAGCCACATACACATGTGAGTTTGGGGTAAATGCCTGATTTGAGATATCAAAAGTATACCAGTAACCATCCAGCCAAACCTCAGCCCATGCGTGACTGGCCATGTGATTTTCGGTATCGTCATACAGATAACCAGACACATAACGCGCTGGAATTTGTTGATCGCGCAAGATACTTAAAAATACATGCGTATGGTCTTGGCACACACCTGCACTTGTCGCAAACGCCTCAGCAGCGGTCGTACCCACATGCGTGACGTCTTTAACAAAAGGCATTTTCATAATAAGGGCATTTGCCATTGCCTTTAAGCTGTCATGAGTAGGGGTTTTTAGGTATGGCGCTGCGAATTCTCGCATCTCTTGTGAGCATTTGGTCAACGGGGTTTGTACGGTAAATAGCAGGTAGGGGACATGATCCATATCCTCTAAACGTTCGGTTTCGGTGTTAATCTCAACGATACCTGACGCCTGCATTTGTAAGTTGTTATGTGCCTCGTTACGACTGAGCGTGAGCCATGCATTACCAAAGCCATCCTTTTGATTGGTCGCCACTTTAGGGAGCATCACATCCCATTTATGAATGGTTTGGTGCGGCATTTGCATGGGGGTCATGCGTATATACTGTACACTGCGCTGTGCCAGCTCATCGTAATAATAGTTGGTTTGGTGACTGATTTGAAGTTTCATGGCATTTTCCTTATAGCATCTTTCTATTTTCTGTTTATTCCATATGTCTCATAAGCCGTTGTTATTGGTTTTTGGCTAGACACCTTCTATACACCTTGACGCAATATGAGATTGAACTCCTTGCTAATCAGCGCAAAATCACTAAATTTCTTTGACCTGATCATCTGGTTGGTCAAGCGGATAAGTTCACGCCAGCGCGTATTCTCCGGCAACTCATTAATCCAGTGTCTGAATTCAAAACTGATCTCTGTTGAATCCTCTCCCAACAAGACGGCACGCTCAAGCTGCTCAAAGTGACGCCCTAATTGCCAAAAGCAAGTCACTGTCGGATTTTCTTGTTTCATCGCAGCGTTACACGCGTGTAGCTGCAAAGTCGCTGCTCGATACGTGCCAGCACTCGATAAACGCTTGATCAAGTTATATAACTCAGCGGTATCTTTACCAATGACACCTTTGGCCTCTTGGACATTGTCCTCAATCGATTGCACGATATTGGGTATGATGTTTTGTTCCAAATCAGCCATCATTTGTGCTTTCATGGTGGTCAGTGACACTTCACCATCAACGGCAAACCCTAAGTGACTAATTAGATGTCTGATCTGTGATTTTTTGAGATCGCCTTTGATAAGTTGTTTCATCACATCGTCGTAGTAATACAGACGCTCACTATATCGGCCTAGCCATATTAAGTGACTGGCGGTAGAGAGTAGCAGTATCATGGGCGCATCATCTAAACTCTCGTAACCTGTTTCTAAGGGCTGGACGCGATCATAGTAATTCGCGTGCCCTGAAGCATTGACACCCACTGATGATAAAGGCGAGCACTTGTCGGTTTGCTGGCTGTCTAAATCACTGTCATCAATAATCCAAGTGTCTTTGATACCGCCGCCTTGTGATGAATTGACGACCAAAGAGCCTTCAACCATGGCCACTCGTGTCAGACCACCGGGTACAATATCTACTGTGCCATCACCATGACTGAGGATAAAGGGGCGCAAGTCAATATGACGCGGTGCGATACCATCGCTTACGGCAGTAGGATTGGTAGATAGTGAGATAGTCGGTTGAGCAATAAAACCGGCTGGGTTTTCAAGCAAGCGCAGGCGATATTCTTCGATTTCTTTTTTGGTCGACGTTGGACCAATAAGCATCCCGTAGCCGCCTGAGCCTTGCGTTTCTTTTACCACCAGCTTGTCTAGATTATCGAGCACATATTTGAGATCATCAGGCTTACGGCACTGGTATGTCTCGATATTAGGTAGGATAGGTTCTTCATTTAAGTAGAATTTGATCATATCTGGCACAAAAGGATATAAACTCTTATCATCGGCCACACCCGTACCTGGGGCGTTAACAATTACCACGTTGCCAGCGCGATAAGCACTCATTAGTCCTGATACACCCAATATGGAGTCAGATTTAAAGGCTAACGGATCAATATAGGGATCATCAATGCGGCGGTAGATCACATCGACTTGTACCTTGCCGCGAATGCCTTGCATATAGACTTTGCTGTCCTCAACGACCAAATCATAACCATGAACGAGTGGCACATTCATCTCATGCGCTAAGAAGGCATGCTCATAATAGGCACTATTAAAGCGACCTGGCGTTAAAATGACGACCTGTGGATCATATTTGGATGTTGAGCTGGCAAGACAGGCTTTGAGTCGGTTAGGATAATCACTAATACCCATAATAGGCGTTTCAGTAAATATATCAGCTAATAGTGTCTCTGATATATTGCGACTCTCAAGCATATATGAGACGCCTGATGGGGTGCGCAGGTTATCCTCTAACACACAAAACTTACCTGTCTCGTCTCGAATCAAATCAATACCGCTGATGTGCGAATAGATAGGTTTGTCGAGCTCAATGCCCATCATCCATGGCTCATAGCAGCCACTGGCATAGACGTAGCTGGCAGGGACAATATCCGCCTTCATGATAGCTTGGTCATGGTAGATATCATGTAAGAATGCATTGAGAGCGGTGATACGTTGTTTACAGCCTGCTTCTATTTGTTTCCATTCGCTCGCTGCAATAATGCGTGGAATGATATCAAACGGAATCATACGCTCGATGTTTTTGGCATCGCTATAGACGGTAAAGGTGACCCCTTTACGGTAAAAGATATTTTCTGCTTGTTCGTTTAGATAATTGAGGGCATCCATGTTGATGTTATCAAGCCAATGGCCAACAGCTTGTGCCACTGGGCGATACTTACCCTTACTTATCTGCAATTCATCGAAACTTTGTGGTTTTTGCTCAGGTTTGTCTAAAGTGTCTTTTGTTAAGGTATCTTCGATCGGTGTTGACGCGGGACTTTTAGTATTATCATTGGGCACTTTGATGGATTGACTCTGACTCTGGCTTTGATTTGCAGATTTTTCTTTGTCTGGGTTTCCATCTTTAGACTGACTTTGAGATGCTGTTTTATTCATAAATACCTCACGTATCCTTGGTAAAGTTATACTTTATGATGAATACACTGTCTATGCTAAGTAGAGTAGCACTTGTACTGCGCCCAACAGGTAGTCTATCTCCTGTATGGACTATACAACGGTTACTGAGCAACATACAACAAGAGTTAAATAATAGATTTTTAAAAACTTGAACCTAATTCCAATAAGTTTAACTCAATAGAAACAGGAGGAGAGAAGACGTGAAGCTACGTGGAAGGTTTTTAATGCTGGCAGGTATAGGGTTGTTAGCGACTATCAGTGTGACTGGCTGTGGTAGCGAACCACAACAAGATACCTTGCCCGCTGGTAGCACAGTGGTCGCACTTGGCGACTCATTAACCTATGGTTACGGCGCAAATCCTAAAACAGCGTATCCTACGGTGCTAGCAGAGCTAAGCAAATGGAACGTCGTTAATGCAGGCGTCAATGGTGATACTTCTGCAGATGTGCTTACTCGCGTGAATGAGATCACTGAGCAAAACCCAGATTTAGTCTTACTGGGTGTAGGTGGTAATGATGTGTTGCAGCGCATCGCACCTGATACCACGCGGGATAATATCATCGCGACTATAGATACCTTACAATCCAACAATATTGACATTGTCCTAATCGCTGAGCCGTACTTCAGTACTAGTGCTTTGTTTGGTAAGGCAAGTGATAATCCACTGTATGAAGATATTGCGGAAGCTGAAGGCATACCTCTGTATTCTGATGGCTGGTCCACTATACTATCAGACGAGGCTCTAAAGTCTGATAAAATTCATGCCAATGCTGCGGGCTACAGACAGTTCGCTGAAGGGCTGCATGATTATTTAAAAGACAAAGGATGGGTACGTTAAACCGCAATCTAAACCATAGTTTTTAAGTTTAAAAGCTTTTAAACTTAAAAACTTAAAAACTGTGAGTAGAGCGTATGTCTGTAGTCAGTGTATAACGCACAAAAAGCAGAGAGTTTATTGGCAAGACTCTCTGCTTTTTTATGCTTTATTAATAGCTAATAAGTAATAATCTTATAGTTAGACATTGATAACCCAGTTACTCTATCTATTCATTGTCACCCATGACGACTACCAAACCTTCATCAGCAGCTATCTTACCTTCGCAGATATCTTTATAAACCTCCAGTAAGCCATTGACTCCATCAAGCTCCTGAATCTTTAACCACGTACTAGTTTTTGTAGTGCTATTCATGATGTAGTGCATAGAGCGTTTATTAAATTCTTCAGGGCCCCATTCTTTCATACGTTGCTGTACATGGCTTGGTGCAAAAAACTGTTGGCTACGCGCTTGAATGATACCTTCGGTATGACGTGGCTCGTCCCAGTGTGTAAGACCAACATTGCTGGTGTAACGCATGTTGTCGCCTAAGTGTCTATGTATACGACTAAGCACGTCAGTATTAGCCGACATATCGACAATAACCGTCGGCTTATTTTCATCAATGTGCTCAAGGGTGTCATAGCTAAGCACACTGTCATAAGCGTCAATTGACTTAACAAAATCTACATGACGGTTTGAAGTGAGGCCGATAACGTGCGGTGCATCTTTATCATTAACTAAGCCGTATGCTAAGCCAGTACTGGTCTTGCTAGAGGCACTAATAATCACCACTTGCTCTGCACCAAACCAATCATTACTCTTCAACAGATCATGTAAGCAAAATGAGGTCAGATGCAATACGAACAACAGCATGCGCTGATCGTCATGGGCGCGGTCATAGCCTCGTTCATGGTTAACGCGCTGATATAGGTTATAACCGGGTGGTAGCTCGGCACGATGGACACTACCATCAAGTAAACTGGTTTGGGTGACTCGCTTGGGTGTTATGATTAATTCATTGGCGGGCGGGAAGTAACCGAATAAGCGCTCACCGATAGGTAGTGCATCGCTATTTGATTCGATCACATCGCCAAATCCCCATACTGGAATAATACCCCATTTCTCAGGCTCGTTGCCGTTTGGCGGAAAAAACTGCCAATAGCGTAATTGGTCACCCATGACCGCATAAGTAATATTATTGGCAGTAAAAGCAAAGCGATCGACTTTGACCCGTACTTCGCCATCGCCGAGAGTGTGTATAGGCGTCTCTTGCAGGCGAGCTTGGGTTAGGTTTGCTTTGTTGGTTTGAAATTCTGGCATAGTCGCTTCCTTGATTGATAGATAGTATTGGCAGACATTTTTTAGGAATTAGCGGTGTTGGCGTGACGTGCTGCCGTTATTTGCATAATTTCACCCATGAGTTTGGGCATGTTTGCAGCGACTTTTGGTCCTGCTTCTTTTAGACGTTTAAGAATAGCAAGCTCTTCAGGAGGGGTGTCTTCGCTGGCTCGTACCAATTTTGTGAAGCCATCTAAGCGATTGTTAATCATCCATTCACGTAGCGCAGGCTCTTTTGACCAACGCATCTGATTCTGCATTTGTTTAACAAGGCCAACCAAAAAGTCCGTATCATGATTTGGGATTGGCACCACTTGGCATAACTCATTTTTGACAGTTTCGTCATCGTAATTGGCCTCGATGTGGGCGATAAATGCGGCACTAAATACAGGCTGATAGGTACGTACGGTTTGCACCACCACAGTATCACCTTTGAATACATCGTATGTCTCTGTCACTGGTACTGCCCGTGCAGAGCAGTCGATATGCATGGTGTTGGGAGTGGTAGAAATGCTGTCCTCACCAAAATAAATCTTGTCCGTATCTAAGCGAGTCACGCGTCCTTTACGCACAATATTTTTAACACGGCGTAATTGCTTAAGCTCTTCACTGCTAATGGTAGCCCCATGGAACATTTGCGGGCGTACATTTGGATCAATACGCATTAATACGCCACCTTTTTCTAATCGATTAAACAGGTCTTCGATGCTTTCAGCTTCAGCAATCGCTTCTGCTTGAGTAGCCTGAGCCCCTATAGTATGGGTGAAAAATTCACGAGAGGGTTGGGTATTTTTACGATCGATCAGCCAAGCATCTCTTGGCATAATCCATGTGATATGGTCTGGATCAATTTGGTTTTCTAGTAGCCATAAAACCGCATCTATACCTGTTTTTCCGCCACCGATAATCACGTAACCATCACGGGGTTTGGTTAAACTCGGTAAGTCATTTAACGGGCCAAACTTAACACCTTTAGCAATCTCAAAGTTTGGGGTATGGGTCGCTGGTACTGAAGTTTTGAAGTAAGTGCCATCAATAATTTTTTTATTGACCTTAACCTCATAGCTAGTATCGGACAGCAACGATGAAAACTTGCCGGCGCCTTTGTACTCACACATCGGGAAGTACTTCACGCGACCACTTGGTAAAAACGTATGCTTCATGACCTTATCAAAATACGCCATGACTTCTGCGCCTGACGCCAGCTCAGACAAGCCTTTATTTAAACCAATTTTATCAATCATACCGCCGCAAAGCTCACGTGAGCTAACGCCATAAAAAGACGATGGCTGATGCAGTGTGACAAACGAATAGGCATCGTTCCAATGACCACCTGGCTTATGATGTTTATCGACAATAATGATATTAGCATCTGTTTCTGTGAGCAGCACATCGGCAAAAGCCATGCCCACCGCGCCACTACCAATGATTAGATAATCCGTTTCTAGTTGTTGAATACTCATAGCGTCCTTACTCTTAAGTTGAGTTTTTATCAATGCAATCAATTTATAATCGTTTGTACATAACAGTGTTATATACTAGAATAACACTGTTATAATTGTCAAGACATAGTGAGAATCTAATGGATGCCAGAACCAAAATACTAAACGCCGCATCTGAGCTTTTCTTAGAAGGGGGTGGGGACGCCTTGAGTGTACGCGCTATATCCAAGCGGGCAGGACTGTCCACCATCGGTATATACAGTCACTTCCAAGGTAAGCAAGGCATACTAGATGCGCTGTACATAGAAGGGTTTAATCTCGTTCGTGAAGCCATGGATGTCATTCCAGAGGGTAGAGCAAACAAAGAGCAAGTGCTAGAGGCGTGCCTAGGGTATCTCAACGTCGGAGAAAAATATGAAGCACACTATCGGCTGATTTTTGGGGAATCTGATGCAGGTTATCAGCCCTCAATCGAGGCCATTGCAGCAAGAGATAGCGCGTTTTCAAAGTTGGTTCGGGTGGCAGGTTCTTATTTATCAGAAGAGGCTAGCGTGACGGAACGTCGGCAAATAGCGTTAGATATCTGGGCAATCGTACATGGGTACGTCAGTATCAGTCACCATGTGGTGTTCGCCGATGGACTGGAGCTAGACTGGAAGACGATGGCACTTCGTGTGGTTGAAGTTCAGTTGGATGCCATTGACCTAACCAAAGCTAAGTATTAATAAAGCCTTCCCGAATAACCCGGTAAATCAGCAGTATGAAGGTGACAATAAATATTAAACAGCGATTCGTAAATATTGCTCGCAGGTAGGTACATAGCGTTTAAATAATCCATCGCTTTACTTAAAAATCAAGTAAGCAAACATATGTCTTTTATCTTGTAAACTGCATTATTTTAGGTTATTTTTCAGTATCGTTTATAGTTCTTTAACCAAGGAGAAGCAGTTTGGATACTAATTTATCACCGCTTAAGATTTCAGTGGTTGCAGCGCTGACACTGCTTACAGGCTCGCAAGTATTTGCAGAGGCCAACTACGGTGATTATGGTACAGAAACGGCGCTGACGCTCGCCCGTGATTATGCTGGTCGTTATACAGGTTCCGATAAAGAAGTCCAAGCCGCTAATTATATGCAGCAGCGCATGACCATCGATGGCAGTAACAACCAAGTCAATCGTCAAACGTTTGATTTCGTAGCGCCTCGTGGTTTGTTCAGAGGTCAGACGTTAACGAGTAATAACGTTGTCGTGACTCAAAAAGGCAGGGCTGATACCAACAGAACGCTATTTGTCGGCGCACATTATGATTCTGCCGTTGCCTATCCAAACTATGCAAATCTAGAGGCACTGGACGATAATGCTTCTGGGTCTGGTGTCTTAACTGAGTTGACCAAAAACCTGACAGGTATTGAGACAGAGCATGACATCCAATTTGTGGCATTTGGTGCAGAGGAGGGCGGTCTCAATGGGTCAAGGGCGTTTGTTGATCAACTAACGGACGCGGAAAAATCAACAGCGTTGGGTATGATTAACCTAGACAGTCTGATTACAGGCGACAAAATGTATGCCAATGCAGGGCGAAATGCTTATGACAATGATGGCAACGAAGTGGCTGCCAATGTAAGTTTGCGTGAAAATGCACTGCGCATTGCTAAAGAGCTTGGTATTACACTAGAAGTCAATCCAGCCATTATTGCACCAGGTGAGACAGAGCCATACGAGCCTTATGGCGTTGGCTGCTGTAGCGATCAGGAGTCTTTTGATAGCGTCATGCAGGTCGTCGGGTTTGAAGCGACTAACTGGGGCCTTGGGCCTGATTATGATGGTTATACGCAAACTGAAAACCCAGATATTCCAGGCGGCTATACGTGGCATAACCCTGCATTAGATAACGAAGAAGTACTTACTGCGGCTTTTGGTGAAGAACGCATAGCGCAAAGAATTCGAGACTACTCACGTATCATTAGCAGATTGATTGTGGAGCAAACCAATGCTGATATCATCGCATCAACCAAGAGCGCCATCAATTTGCAAAACACGATGGGTGCTGCGTTAAAAATTAATGCTACCGACTCACATTCAGCGGTGCTTGAGCGTGCCAATGCTTTGGCATTACATACTCTCGATGATGCGAAGCCTTTTGATTCCGAGTCGCGTACTCAGGTTTGGGTAGATGGATCTCAAAGCTACGTGGATGCTGATGAGGTGCAAGAGGGCACTCGCGCCAATATTGGTCTATATGGCGAATATACTATACAGCCGAGATGGCGTGTTGGCGCAGGTGTGCAAGCGGCTAATCAAAACAATAAAGGCATAGAAAATGGTATTAAAAAAGATACAAGCTATGGCATTCAAGCCTATTCTTTATTGGGCGGAAAAGACACGGCTTGGTGGAACACCACATCTCTGAGCTTATCTAAACATGACTTGGATGTTAATAGAACGGTAACACTGGATGGTAATGACGGCATCAACATTATCAACAATAGCGAACGCGGTAGTTCTGATGCTGATGTGTTTAGCGCATACAATGAGCTTGGCTATAATTTTATTATCAAGAAAAACGTCGCGCATGGTGCCTTTTTGGGTCTGAATTACAGTGATACAGACATAGATGGTTATACCAGTGGCAATGCTGATTCTCGTACTGCACTAAAGGTTGATAGCACCTCTAGTGAGGCATGGGATTCAGAGCTTGGTTATCAGTTGCAGTATGGTTTTAATTTGATGGGTACGCCTGCCAAACTTCAAAGTAAAATCGCTTACGTGCATGTGATCGACGATGGTTTAACAGATAGTTTATCGACAACGTCTTTAGCTGACGGTCAAACGAGAAATGTTAGTATTACCCAAACAGATAAAGATGACGACTATGGACATTTTGAGCTGAGTGTGAGTAACAAGGTTCATAAAAACGTTTATGCCTATCTGAATGGTGATACCACCTTTGCACGTGATGATAAAGACAGCTCAGTACAACTAGGCTTGCAATATCAATTTTAAATCTTAATGTGTAGATGTAAGCCTGCGCTGCTCAATAATTCATTTATGAGCAGCGTTTTTTGCTTATATATTTCCATATATAAATTATAAGGGCATATTGCTGATTGCCGATATAATTTTCAGATTCAGTAATACCAATGTGTGCGAAATATTAAAAGGATAGGGGTGGCGTATATGTTTGGCATCATAAAAGACTGGCGCGAACAGCGTATACTAGACAATAGCGAATTTACTCAGGCTGACTGGAAAAAGGCAGCCGAACGTATTGTTATATTGGATCGATTAAGTACCGATGAGCTATTACATCTGTTTGAGCTCGCAACGTTATTTTTGGCTGATAAATCCATCACTGGTGCACAAGGTTTTGAGATTACCAATGCTGTGAGACAATCGATTGCACTACAAGCCTGTTTGCCTATCTTGAACTTAGGTCTTGACTGGTATGCTGGTTGGTCATCCATCATCATTTATCCTGGCTCGTACAAGAGTGATAGCACTACAGTAGATGAGTTTGGTATCGTTCACAAAGGCAGTCAACACCGTAGCGGAGAAGCATGGCTGCGAGGGCCTGTCATTCTTTCATGGAAAGATGCCAAGCACTCAGGAGAACGTGATGGACACAACGTTGTCATTCATGAGTTTGTGCATAAACTCGATATGATGAATGGCCGCGCCAATGGCTTTCCGCCGATGCAACCTGATATGGATCCTGCAAACTGGACACAGATTATGAGCCGCGATTTTGAAAATTTTCAAACACATCGCAAGTCAGGGCTTGATCGGTATGGAGCGACCAATCCTGCGGAGTTTTTTGCCGTTCTCAGTGAAGTATTTTTTGAAACGCCACAAAAGCTAGTTGATGCTTATCCGGATATTTATCAGATTATGGCGAAATTCTTTCGTCAGGCGCCGTTATAAATGATATTTATAGAGATGGTGATAGTAAGCTGTATTTAAGACAGCATAAGCATATTGGAATTGGGGAAGTTGAGGTAATTAATACTATAAGTGATAATGGGGAAAAAGTAGAGAACTATTAAAGTGCTGATGGAAAGGCGCAAGTGGATGTACGTTTCGAGCAAGAGGCTGTCTGGCTGTCACAAGCACAAATGACCGAGTTGTTTGGTCGTAATTAATCAGTAATTTCTCGTCATATCGCTAATGCCATAAAAAATGAAGAAATCACTGAGAAAATTAATATTCAAAAAATGCATATTGCAAATTCAGACTGTCCGGTGATTTTTTATGACTTAGACGTGGTTATATCAGCCGGTTATAACATCAGATCTCCTCAAGGCGTACAATTTAGGCGTTGGGCAACGCAGCGACTACGTGAATACTTAGTACAAGGCTATAAGCTCAATCAACAGCGCTTCTATAAAAACTCAAGCGAGCTACAACGAGCGCTAAAATTAATCAAAAAAACCGCACAAAGTCCCGAGTTTAAAACTGACAAAGCTTGTCATTAAAAACTATACCAAAGACCATGTAACACAAGCTGCTATATATTTTTAATTGAATATATAGCATTTATAACCAGATAGAGTAGGCTGCCACTTTAAACAAGCCTTATAAAAGTTATCGGGCAATCGTTTTTCTACACCTTAAACCGTCCATTGATCATTAATAATGGCCACCAGATATCGCTTGCCTTGATACTCATCAAATACCAAGCGCAAAACACGCCAGTCCATACCATCATACTCATCCGTGCCTTTATAATAAAATTCTACAACATCTGATGTTTGGTATATCTGTTTTAAGTTATTGATAGAGTTACCATTATTTTTGAATTCATTGACATTGATGCTAGCGTTATTGAATTTTTTACCATCCACCCAAGTATCCAAATAAGTAGGCAACGGCGTGACCAATAGATCGCCAGTACCGTCTTTTTCGCCCCAAGTAAATTGGATATTGGACTGCTGTAAATACTGTGCAAATTGCCCGCGGCTAAAGACTCTATCTGACTCAGGCCGTACATAAGCGTACATCGAAAAACGAACACCACGTGTTGGATGGATATCATTAGTGATTCTAGAAAAGTCCTTATTTGCCAGTGCGCGCTGTATACGTAACGCTTGCTGCCTAAGGGTTTGCTGACTGATATCAGCATTACTAGGTGTTGATGAGCTACTGGTTGGCTGAGATACAATGGCTTCACTGGACTCAGAAGCAGACTGACAACCTGTCGCAGCTAGAGTGAATAGCAGAAGACTACTAGAGGCTAATGTCGCAGATTTTTCCTTAAAAAACGCAGGTAATGTCATCATAAAATCATCCTTAGCACAGTTATTAGCGAAAGAAACATCACTATAAATTGTCATGGGAACCCGTAAAAAATACCATAAAATCGCTATGTAATCGATATTTTGGTAAGTAAACCTGAATGATACGATAATACAGCAGAGTCCTAATATGGCTATGATGTAATAGACTGTAACATTCATAGGATAAAAGCCCGTAGAGAACACCATGCCAACATATAAATCGCTGACATTACTATTGACCATAGGACTGATGCCTGTCGGTCACGCTATAGCGGATGTACCAAAAGTAGATCAGAAACAAAATGCCATGGCTGATATAAAGATTGCGACCATCACGAAAATGTACCAACAAGATATTGATGACCAAGGTATGAGTAATCCTGTAGTGCTGCAGCAATATGCTGATGCTGACTTGCAAGCAGCGATGCAACTTGAGCAAGCATATTTTGATAAAACTCAGACGTCCTGCAATATAGATTACGATGTACTTTGGAACTCGCAAGATCCTGACTATACGCAAGACAAAAAATTTTCAATAACTGATCAAGGATTGGTTCAGGTTAGCTTGGCACAAGGTAGCGATATTTATTATGAGCTGTCATGTGATGATAATGATAAAACTTGCCAAGTCGCAGATGTGGTTTTAGATCAGGATGGCAAAACGTTGCGTCAGCATTTGCTTGAAACTTGTCGTTAGTAAAAGTCTATAACTCAAACTCATATTAAATCTGATCTAAGGTATAAGAATGACATGGTATAAATGGTTTTTCGCCTAACTACTAAAACCGTTGGTTTGTTTTCGTATAATGTATATTATGTTAAACGGACAGTACCCGATGATAAGTTCATGGGATTATGTCTATATCATAAATAACAATCAGTTTAGTTAGTAGCCGTTCAAATATAATGTACATGTCATGGCTAAGTAATCATTGCAATCGTCACTATGGCAAACCTTAACTGAATCTGTTTTATCAACTATATGTGGAATCCTTTTGACATCTAGTATGCTTGTACTCAAACTTGGCACATATTCATAATATAGCTAACAACCTCTTTCAAATCGTAGGATAAGTTACTTTTATAGCTCATCAAAGAAAGCTTCAAAGCTAAACTATTTGATGAGTTTGTTCTACGTGTCACCATCATACTGGCTACATCTGTCAGAATATCCAATCAGCACCTTATCCAGTCCCTCATTCTTAATCGTCACCTAAAAGCCAAATCTACTATCATTCGGTTGTTATTAACTTAATCAACTGGATCTTTGGTGCCAATGCTCTTGCAACGTATTGAATGTAGTCAACTGTCACGTGTCTATATATAGGATACTGTTACTCATAGATTGACAGCTGACATTAAATACTAAAACCCTATTTGATGCTTCTTATCCTATATCACTGCTAAGAGCGCATGTAGACTCTAATACTGATAGTCCTATTTAGTTTGACTATGAGTCTGGTTTCTATACATTTTATACTTAGGAGTGTCATAACTAACCAAGTCATAATATCTTCTTCCCTGATTCGCCCACAGAGCCTTTCAAATCAATAAAGCATTCATTAGTGTCTTCTGATATCTATCACTCCTCGCAAGATGTTTTTATCTGAAGCACTAAGTTGCCATCTCCAAATTTGCACAGAACAGTACTATGACCCTGATTTTTATATTCTGTGCGAGTACAGGAGCATGTTTTTTTGTATAAAGAAATTGAAGAACTCTATCAAACATAGCAAACAGAGTTTTTACTTTTAACCTCTCTTAGGTTTATTACCCCAAACGCCATATATATCAATAAACACATGGCTTACTCCCTCTCTTTCCTCTATACTATAATTATCCCCAACCTTCACTTGGGGATAATTAAGTGTTAAAACTATTACTTTATAAGGCTTTGCTAAAAATACTAATGAATACCAGTGTCCATGATAGTGTCCAATACTTTTATATTTTTCTACAGAAGAGACTTTTTATAAGTCATCAATCATAAACCTATCATTAACTTTAATTATCATATTACGGATATATATTATGGCTATCGACACTGCAAACGATATCAATAAGCTTGAATGCCGAGACAAAGATTATTCTGTCAGTGTCTCAGGTGTGGCTGGTTTAAGCCTGCGTATTTATCCAAATGGTAAAAAGGAATACTACTTGCGATATTCCCATCCACATATCGAGGGCAAACGCCCTAGGATGATGTTGGGTAAGATCGAGGAAATCAGTTTACATGAAGTGAAGTATAAAGCAGAGACTATCCTTAATACGGTCGCAAAAGGCTCTGACCCTAAAGCTATCCAGCAAAAAGAGCAAACCAATAAATATACTCACCTAAAAAATGCACCATTTTCTGAGATTACAAAAGCATGGCGAGAACATAAAACAGCAGGTCGCGATCAAAGTAAATCTAAAAAACCGTCATACAGTGAGTCAACCCTCAAGTTCTGGGATTTATGTCTAGGATATATGTGCCAAGAAATTGGTGATTTAAGAATGGACGATATCACTAGCGAGATGATACTGAGTGTGTGCGAGTCGATTCAAAACAATGAAAATCAAGCGACTTTCGTTGGTGCAAGCACTCGGTTATACACTGAAAAAGTATTTTCATTTGCTGTCGCTCGAGGACTATGTGATAGAAATGTAGCTATAGATACCCGTGGTGAACTTGCACCTGCCAGCTCAGGCAATCACTTACCAGCCATTACCAAACCAGAGCAATTTGCGACTCTCTTAAAGGATATGTCGAATTTTAGAGGTGCAAGCAAGACCACGTTAGAGGCTATGAATTTATTGCCTTACGTGTTTGTGCGTAGTATCGATCTGCGCTCGATGCGTTGGGATGACATCGATTGGGACAATAATATATGGGCGTTCTCCCCTACTAAAGGCGAAGGTCGTGACGATATGGTCTCGCACTTAGTTGTTCCCTTAGCCACGCAAGTAATTGCGCGATTACGAAACATCCAGTCAATTACTGGGCATAAGGAATATGTATTTGCCTCGATGCGCGGTTCAAGCAATGCTTATATCAGTAAAGCGACGTTGGTACAGATATTCCACCGGCTTGGATACAAAGATGTGCAGTGTTCGCATGGATTTCGAGCATCCGCTAAAACCTTGCTTATGGAACAGCCTGAGCTACGCTATTCAGATATCGTCACAGAATTACAGCTGGGTCACAGGATAAAAGACACACATGGCGGGGCTTACAACAGACTCGATGAAATCGATACTAGGGTACAGATGATGCAAGATTGGGCAGATTATATAGATGAGCTTCGAGGTCATTTCAAATGAGCAATCATTGAGCTCAAAACTAGGATCGGTATATATTTATACTCAGCTATAAATTCAGTCATTCTCAATTAGCTTTTGATCGGAATGATTTTCAATTTTTTCAAACGTATTAATTATTTTATCTTCTTTAATAGTTTGTTGCTGATAAGATTTATCTACATGGACTTGAAGACCTGAAATTATGAAGCTTTGGATACTTTTAGGTGTACTTTTAAATAAATCCAGTAAATACCTATCGGTTTTGGATATTCCGTCAACACTACGTTCCCCTGTAACTACATAATGAATATCAAAACCTAATTTTGATATTTCATACAAATATTTTGTGTCAGGACTTCGCTTGCCTTTCTCGTAATTAGATTGAGTTGGTACCGCGACCCCAGCAAAATCAGCAACTTCTTTTGCTTTAAATCCGAGCCGGATACGTTCTTCAGCTAAAAATATGTTATCCAATTGATTAATTTCCTAATTACAATAGTTAACTATACGATTAACTTATAGGGGTGTACTATACCTTATAAGCTTTAAATAATTTTCCAAGTTAATCATAACTTCATAATAGTATTCTTGCAAAAGTTATCGATAACAACCTTCGACGTTTAAAAGTAAAAGATGTCTAGCGAATTGTACCAGACGTTCTCAATTCATATAAGAACTTTACCTAACTATCTTAAATAGATATCGAATAAGGATATGCCTACATGTTTTTAGTTCGTCTAGTAAAACTATCGAATCCATCTGACAATCGAAGATATGTTTTAATTAATGAAGAAACACAATCTCCATGCCTCTATCCTCTCCTGTATACCATGTCAAAATTGAGACTTAAAAGCCTTTCAACTCAACAGAGTAATTTAAACTCATTAAAATTTTGGTATGACTTTTGGATGGAGAAATTTAATGAAAATTTTTGTCTATCTTTCTATAAAAGCAATTATGACGCTAAAATATTTTTTGAAGAAATTGATAGTTTTTTTATATACCTCGAAAATAGTAGAAAACATGATGACAATCTAATAAGAGTAAAAAATCATATAAAAATAAACTACAATACAATATCGAAAAAAATACAAGACACTACAAAATACTTAATATTTTTAATTGATAACTTTTCATGGAAAGTTGCCGATAATAATATTGTAAAACACAACTCGGTTAAAAGGGCGCTATTAATCCTTAACAATAAATCAGCACAATATAATAAAATAAATTCTAGAAATAGTAACACCAACCAATTTAAAAGTTTAACTGAATATATGCAAGATAGTTTTTATGAAATCATACTACCATCTACTCCAACTAGAAGTAATCCTAAAAATGTCTTTAAGGATAACGCAACTCAATTTCGTAATTTTCTTATAGCTCGTTTACTTATAAATTATGGATTAAGAGCGAGTGAACTATTACTACTATCTTTAAAATCAATAAAACCAAATGTAAATTCAAGCAGTAAGTCCTTAGTTATATGTGATACTCAAGATACCAAAGATTATAGATCCCCCAAGCCTAATATTAAAAATGAGCAGTCAAATAGGACTCTTCAGCTTTCACAGGATGATGACAAACTGATATCTTATTATGTCAATAATTATAGATCCAAGAATGCAAAGTCTGATTTACTGTTCTTATCTTCACAATATCCGTTCTCACCCCTGAGCTATTCATCTATAAATAAGATGTTCAATGTATTAGATAAACAATTTAAAAAATTGTATCCAGATTATTATGACTCTAAGTACACTGATTCAATTGACAAGCTGAGTGCACATACCTGTCGTCATACCTGGGCTACGCTGACCCTAAAATATGCGTACATTACAGCTGTGAATAATTTATCTAGTCAGGAGGCTGCAATGAGTCAAGCAGTGGAAAGTTTGAAAAAAGCTGGAGGTTGGAGTTCAAATAGTTTAATGGTAAGTAGATATGCTGATAGATATTTATCAGCGCGCGCTAACACTATAAATATTAGTAGAATTATAAATCATGGAAATGTCGTATGAACCTATCTATTGAAATGAACTATAAGCATGATATAAAAACTGGTCAATCAATATTTTCAAATAAGCAATTACATTTTATTAATGAAATGAAACTTCCTAGGATTGTAAGATTTATACGTGCAGATAAATTTGATGATGATTTTTTAAATCCTTCAAAAGATGTTTGGGATTTTAAATACTCAGGGAATTCTGAAAGAATTTCATTTAAAAATATGAACTATATAGATGTAAAAATAATAAAGTTCTTATTGATTAAGTATATATATAAGAACTCCCCTTCTCACCTAGGAGATAGATTTAGAAACCTAAAAATATTCTTTGAATATTTTCATATATCTAAAATAGCACTTAATTTCAAGGAGTCTAAAAAAATATTAGTTGGTTTGGTTAATAACGGCCCACTTTACTTTTCAAGTAAATTCGTAATAACCATTCTTATTTTGGAAGAATTTCCAGGATTTTCACTTAACGATGAATATGATCTAGAAATAATAAAAAAGCCGAACCCCAGAAGAAATAGTCTTTATTATGAAGAGTATGAGGACGATATAGACTTGCCAGTTGTCAATATAATACAAAAGGGATTTATAAAGCTTAACAATATACTAAAATCGGCAGAAAAAGATTCGATAAGCAGTTCAGAACTAAAAGATGCCTCGATATTGGCGTTAGCTTTCACTACTGGTATGCGCCCTGTTCAAATGTCGAAACTTTCAGCTGGAGACCTAAAAGAAGATATACCAGAAGATTCGCTAGGTGTAGCACGATACAGCCTTTTAGTACCTTATGCGAAACAAGCGCGCTTTACCCACAAAAAAATAGCCATAAAGCTACCAGAAGAGGCTGCCCTTATTATACTGGCCTACATTCATCGATTCGAATTATCAGTTGAAGATAAGTTGTTTAATTTAGGAGAGAGAGCTGCTTTCACATGCTCGAAAGCTATAAATAGTCAACTTTTCAACTTTTCACCCATTGGATATAGGACTCAAGTTTTGAGTGGAGATATTCTTCAAATAAAATACTCTATGTCTCAATTTAGACACCATGTTGGACATAGCATGGCAATGTCGGGAGCTAGTGCTGAAGAAATCGCTTACATTTTAGGTCACTCAAGTCTTGTCGTTGCAAGGCATTACATATACTCATCGCCCGAAACTGCGATTATTAGAGCTAAAGCATTAGGGGGGAATGCTGCATATAAACAAATGATCGCTATGTTTATGACAAGTACTATTGTTAAAAAATCTGAATGGATAGGGAAAAAAGTTAGCGGATTCATTCACAAAGATTTTCATCATGAAATAGGTGGTTGTGCATATGATGATATCTGCCCATTTGAGCAAGTTAGGAGTTGTTATGGATGCTTATATTTTCACCCATTTAAAAATAAGGATCACTCAGAAGTATTAGATAGTATACAGTCGGAAGTTAATGACATTATTACTATCTCTGATTCTACACAATGTTCGAGAAGCCCGTTGCTACTAGTGCACGAAAGTACAAAGTTTGAAGTTGAATCTGTAATAGTGCGATGCAACCTAATAGAGGATGTATTATGACAAATCAAGCTTATGTCGATTTTATAAATGAGCAGAAAGACTATTTTGAACAACATTTAGGTTCAGGCTTTAATCAGACGTGGAATGATGAGTATTGGCAAGGTGGAGAGAAAGGATCTGGTTGGTTGCACTGTAGAAGTAAAGATGTAAACCTAGTATTTAATGAAGGCAAAAGATTAAAAGGCTTACCTGCGTTTGATATCTCAGAAAATTTTTATGATTTCTTTAGATCAATATTAGTACTTAGCTATAGAAAATCTAATTCCAAAGCATCACCACAAAAACTACATGCTGAACTATTAGTTCTCAAACGTTGGTATTATTCTTTAGTTACCTTAACTAGCTGTAACTCACCACAAAGGATGTGTACCGAAGCATTGGTTGATGCTTTTAAAATCCAAGTTAGAAACAGTAACCCTCAAAATTTACCTGATATTGCTGGTACATATGTGAGACTTCAAGAACTAATTAACAAGCATATGAACCTGAGTAATAAATTAGAATTTGAAAATGATTATAACTATCTCAGTAAGGTAAATAGAACACCTAATGCAAGAAAGACGAAAGAATTGATAGATAAACTTGACATAGATGAAGATGAAGTTAACACAAAAAAACTTATATCGATTCAAACTTTTATTAATATCGCGTCGTTGAAAGGATTGTGTCAAACAAACGGTGAGAAGCTATTATTAAACTTTTTAACTATTTTAATAATTACTGGATTTCGCTCTACTGAAGCAATTCTACTGAAGAAGAATTGTTTAGTTAAGAAACCTTTGCTTGATCCTTCAACTCGGAGTGCTGTGAAGCATAATGGCATAGAACAATATTCCCTTGGTATTCGCTACTATGGCGCTAAAGGTGCTGGCGAGAAGATTCATTGGGTTGAACCATCTTCGTCTGCTTTAATAGAAAGATTAGTTCTAAGTACTATCGATCTGACAGAGGAGTCTAGGAATACATTAAGGTATTTGAGAAGTAAAAATCTTATCGATTTTTTACCCAAAGCCATTGATGATATTAAATCAGATTTAATTGAGCTTGATGATTTAATGAATATACTTTTTCATTTGAAAGAAAGTAAGTTAGGTCGTGCAGGAAAAAGAGACATGGCATTATCATCTTTCAAATCAGCTGGTGTAATTCCAGATAAAAAGCTACCTAGCGGTAAAAGCATTCTCAGATTTTATTCAAAAAACACTATTAATGACTTTATAAAATCACTAACAAACTATGATAAACCTAACCCTATAGATTATATTTTCAACTATAGCGGTACACAAGAAATCATTCCTTTTGAAGAGCTTCTTTTTATACACGAATACAGATCAACAAATTTAAAAAGAGACTTTTATAACAAGACTAATGTCATACCCTTGACTAATATACTTGTTAATGGTTTTTTAGGCGCTACAAGAAATATATCAGTGTTTGAGAAATTTAATTTAAAGGACAAAAGCAATAAATATTCCCAAATTACAAGTCATATTCCTAGACATAATATCAACACTTTCTTAGCAATTGCTGAAGTTTCAGAACATTTACAAGCAATGCTCATGGGTCGTACAAACCCCGTTCAAAATCAAAGCTATCAGCACCTTAGCTTAAGACAAAAAAGCTTCAAAGCTGATTTATCTTCTAAAAGAGCAGCGAGTAAGGTATATTCGGTTTCTTCGTCAGAAAATAACGCTTTAATAAATCAAGAACCCCATATAAAAACTCCTATTGATAATCTGCTGGAAGACCTAAGTCTATACACCTCCCCCGATCAATCATTAGAAAACAATATTAGAAGTAACTTACATACTTTTGACAATAAAGACGAAATAGCTGAATTTTTCAAACCTTCATCATCTGATGTTTTATTCAATGACTTTATCGAAGGTTTGGATCAAGCTTATCAGAATCAACTTATTAATAGCGAAGTTTTAGCTGACGAACTAATCAAGAGACATGCTTATTTATACCCTCTACCCTTTGGTTCTTGTACACGCAATATAGGGTCCAATGGGTGCCCCAAGCGTTTAGCATGCCAAACAGGGAGTCCATGTAGCGATTTTACTATTACAGGACGCTTGGGTGAATTAAGCAATCTGATAGAAGTTAAAAAGAGCTTGATGGAACAGTATGAATTTATTGGTAACAGCAGTAGTAACTTGCACTCTAAGGAGATATTGAAAAAGACCAAGACTCAATTAGAAAATTTACAAATTATAGAAGATAGGATGATTGAACGACAGCAAGGGCTAACTAAAGTTAGTATATATGAAGATGATAAAGGTGTTAAAAGACTACCAAAAACGGTTAGTGAGTTATTTACGATTGAATATGATAAATCTAAGAATAAGGAGGAACTCTAATGTTTCACGAGAGTATTGAGAAGCCTATATTGAGAGGTAAAGAATTAGATAAAGCTATTGAGTCTGAATTGCAGCTAATGCTTGATGAAGGATACGATATAAGTCCGATAACTCACAAGAACCTATATGATCGTTTAAAAAATAATGGATACATTAAGGGTAAGGTAAGTACTCTTAGCTCACGTAAAGAATTAATTAGCAAATACATGACTGAACAAATTGAGTCAAACGGTTTTACTGAAAGAGAAAAGCAAATCTATATTACTGGAAAAAGCAATAAAGCACTATTAGAGAAAAATAAAAGACTTGAAAAGCGTGTTCAAGAATTAGAGTGTTTATTGAATGCTAATACTGAGACGCTGATGAATATTATTCAAGAAGTAAAACTAAAGGGTAAAGTGGATGTTGATATATTACTTGCACCACACTTGATTCCAAACTATGAAAAAATTAATAAACTCTCGATAGTTGATTAGCTTAACTTTATTTTATTAAAAGTTTTAAAGATCTGAATTGATGCTATTATTATCTAAAACTAAGGGATTTCCTGAACTCCGTATAACTGCATTTAATTCAATAACCAATCAAACTGATATAAAGAATACGGTAAGTAAGAACTAAACTCATATTAGCTGCCTTAGTAATTATAGTACCTAATTTTACGCAGAATATCAAAGTAGTACTAAAATCCCCAATACTATCAAAGGTATCTACAACATGAGAATATTAAGCGGCTTTTGATTACTATCTACCCTATCGTCTATCTGGACTATACTGCGGTTAAATTTCATCAAGATAAGCAGAAATCGTCAGTCACATATTCTTCCTCTATGTGTAAAGACTAAGGGTAAAAAAGATCTGCTCAGCATGTAGATATCAGAAAGTGAAGGTGCTTAGTCTAAGTTAGGGTTTTCATTTATAGACAAAATTGCGCGGCGCAAAACACCTTAAATACTTTTATAAGGGTAGTTGGGCGAAATGAGGAGTAATAGCCCTATTTCTCGAAATTAATAGCATATGTACTTATGGAAATTAATTTATGAAGAAAAAGTCTTCACCAACGAGATTACCATCTGCCAGATAATACACACCTGAGATATTCAACCTTTTTTCAGTTGATTCAGTACCTCCGTACATCGCAATCTTCTCAGACAATATTGTCCAAATCACCTTACATCCAGTACTATTTTGCAGTTCTTCTAATGCGTCCTTTTTTACCATTAGGTTGTTACTAGATTCATTACCATAAAGAGAAGCGTCGAACATGACTAATTCATCATGCTCATTAACCCATGAACCAGAAAAATTATCGTTTTTTAAATCTAATGTTTCAAATAGCAACTTAGCAGGTGCACTGATGTTATAGCCTAAATCACGATTTTTTACCCCTTCTGAAATATGACTTTCTGAACAAATATAAACCTCACCTAAGCTATTTCTTTCTGAATTAGTACGCCGTTCATATATGTCTTGCCACTCATAGTTGCCATAATATTCATTTTCATAGACCTTGAGCAAAGGAGACCAGTAATACTCTAAATTAAATAAGTCGTTATATCTTTTTATAGGCTCAGGCATCCATTGACCCATAAAGTTTTTATTCTTTATTTTTGATACGACTGAATTAAAATCTTCATTTTTTACTAAGTATGCTTTGACCATATACCACATACTTTGATATGAGCCAGAATAATTGCCATCACCCAACTTTTTATTAGGCTTAAATTCAATGTGTCTATGTAAAGACAACCATTCTTCATTTTGGAAATCGTTTAAAATTACTTCTTTTGAATCAATTAAATTATCTTTCGAAATTACCCATTCTTCGAAGTCATCACTCCACCCATTGTACTTAGGAGAAGTTATAAGACGGATATTAGTTGAATCAGGAGGTATAAACGTAGGATCAATATCTCTAAAAGAAGGCTCTATAGAACCGTTGTACCATATGTATTTCTTATCATCTTTCCAACGTGTTGATTGGTCTGCCATTTTAAAGTTATCTGCTACTCTAGCTACTACTTCATACATTGCCATCCACTGATATTTCTTACCAATTCGTTCTACACTATTTTCACTACGACCTGTATATGGGATATTGTTATCAAATTCACCGTGTTTTTCTGCATCATAGCCAAATTTATCAAAGACTATTTCTATGGCATAATTACTAAGCTTATCAATCTGTACGTCTTCCCAATCATCTAAACTTGACTGAAAGGTATAACGGCCAAAATCACCGTACCAACCTGTACCTCTACCGTATTCTGTCGTCATTGAGTCTATAATTTTATCTTGAGAAAAACGATATTTAGGAACACCTTTATCTTCATAATCATTCGAGTACTTATTGTCAATATCCTCATTACTAGGAAAGGTTTTAGGAAACACACTTTTATATGGTGGTCTAGCTAATGTCAGCTCACTTTCGCTAAAGCTTACCAAATTATGATTATTAGCATATTCAATAATGTTTCGAGCAAAGTCTCTCACAAGAACATTAGGATAAACCTCTTCTTTAGTGAAAATATTACTAAGGATAAAGCTGGATATTTCAACTATTGCGTCATGGTTCTGCGACGATAAGATTGCGCCATAAACTGAAGCTAAAATACGTTCAAATACATAAGAGTCATCTACCTTGTGAAAAGCTGATAACAATTCAACTGAAATATGAATGTGGTTTTGTAAAAGGCGAGTCAGTGCTATTGTGGCGTTGTCTCGTAATTTGATATTTGTAGTGGTAAGAATCCAACTGAGAGCAACAGCAACTAGATACCGGCTATTATCTGTTAGGTTTTCCGAGAAACCTTGTTTCTTTGCCCAATCAATTAATGTAAAAAGAGCAGATTCTTCATCGAGATGATGACTACTTATGTGAGTTGTCCAAACTGAATCTCTATCAGCTAAATTATGCTTTGAGAGCCACTCGTGCAATTTTTTGGCATTTAATGGATGACTTTCTTTACCTGCCACCTTGTATTGTAGGTTTATAAATTTTGAAAACAGTCCTCTAGTTCTCGAAAGACTTTTATTTATATAATCTTTACAGCTGCTCAAATCAAAATTACTACAGTCGCGCCAGTACAAACCGTCAATGAAAGCAGAGCCAAAAGAATAGTTTTGATGAACTTTATCCTTGTCTAACAACTCAAACAGCTCAACTTCAAATTTGCTAGGAATAAGCACGGTTAAGATGCTCAATGTACCTTGTGATAGATATTGGCTTTTATACGTTATGCTTGATATATCACAACTTAAGTAAGTTTCTAGATCATTCAGTGTCGCATTATCATCACAAATAAATTTAGCGGTCTGATAGTCATAAAAACGCTCATACGAAAAGTACAGTACTTCGCTATTGTCTCTTTGATTTTGATAAGAAGTCAGTAGGTTCTCGTCAATCAACGCTTGCAAAAATGCATCTGCATTTAAAGAATAAGTATGAGCATCGACAACTTGCATTGCATCTTCATAAGTTAACGATTGAGTGCTATTACGGAAAATTTCTTCAGCTAACTTATTTAGTATTTTTTGCACATAATTTAAAGCAGATCTATATCCAAACTCATCAGCTATCTTGGCATTGATTGATGAGAAATAATTGTCGAAAACCTCTGTTAATACCATTGCGAAGTCATCGGTTTGCGTGTGTTTTTTATACTCACAATAAATTTTAAGAAACAAAGGATTTGCAAATTCTTGCGTTAGTAACGGCTCTTTTGGCAAAGCTAACTGATAATACTCAAAGAATGACCGAACCGCTTCAAAAACGTTAGACTGAAACCCAAGATGATGAATTTCACTGACTATACCATCCTCGATATCTTGTTGTACGTTACTTAAAATCCCTTCTTTATATTCACTTCGAACTGATAGTATCAATGCCACCCAAGGATATTTTTTAAACTTTTCAATAAAGCCTGCAAGGGTATTTTTCCAAAATGAACGTCCTTTACCTTCGTTCAATGCATCAATAACAACAGGAACTCTTTCTTGTTGAGCATGGCCTATAGTATTTAAAACGCCTAAAAATACATCCTCGTTACAACCAAGTCTTAGCTCATCTTTTAAGATTTGCGTCCAAGGGTTCGTGGTATCTGTCAATGTTTGACCGAGCACGAAAATACTCGGCTTTTTGTCTTTGATCAACTTGTTCGAAAAATCACCTAATAGATGGGACTTACCAATACCAGCGTCGCCATAAACGATTAGACAGGGGTTATTAAATAAATTAAATGCTTGTGACTCGACTTCAAAATCATCGATAACGTTTCTAAGTTCGTACAAGTCATTTTGAAAATTTTGTCTAGCTCTTTCATCTTCAATGTTGCTGATTTTTTTACTAATTTTCCCGCGAATACTCCCAGACAACCTTACTATTTCTTTAAATTCTATATAATTAGTATTATCGATTAGTATGACGTTGGCATCTTCCTTTGATATATTTTGCCAACTATTTACTAAGCAACATAATAGTTTACTAACATCATCTTCTATAGCTAGTTCGTGCTTATCGCATGATTGTTTTAAGCTTTCAGCTACCTTATAGAGTGAGTTAAGTTTCTCAAAAATATAGGTTCTTGCCTGTTCATTCTTTAATAATGCATCAAAATAATGATTGATTTCATTTATTTCTACGTTGAGTTCGGGCGTGAACCTTGGTCCTAAATTTCTGATAGACATATTAACTTGTTCGGTAAACCATGTTTCAGAAAAATTATCTCCACCAAACCAGAATTGAACCATACCAGCATTTTCAGGTTTTTGAAGTTTATTATTAAGCTCAAAAGCACCCCAAAACTCGACCTCAATAGTCATACCTTTACCTGAGGCAAGCGCTTTACACTCTTCTACGAAGTCACTCCATCTGTCCTGAAGGTATTTTTTATCTTTTATTCTTGGGTCTGCTCTATCAAGAGGACAACAAACATAATACTTCACCAGTTTTGGGTGCTTTGTGATAGCTGTCTCAAACGATTTCTTAATCTGCTTGAATTGACTATCGTGAATATCAAAGAAATACTTAGCCTGCCAGCCAATTTCGTTACCATTGTCTAAGGTTAGATAAGATTCAACGCCACCGTCGGGAGCTTTGACTCTGATATATTGACCATTTTCTTTGTTCTCGTTGTAAGCTAATTGGCAAACAACTTCTTCAAAAGCTGTATTTTGTGAATGCTCATAGCTTTTTATATCTTTCCAATCAAGAGTATTTGCTAGCATAAATGTTGATATACCTAATTAGAAAAATAGTTATACCGATAATATCAATAATCAAAGTTGATTACTACAAACTAGAAGCTGCCTTTGATAACTTGCTTGCCAGCAGACAATCGCATTAACTTTATTGCTCAAAAAGATTGAATATCTTGGCATAGCAGTTTTCATCAACTAGCTAATGTATTCTGATAAGGCATAAGCACGCTGTCTAGTATGGATTATCAAGTCTAATAAGTGCTTTTTTGGATTTAATCGTTCGAAAGCTTAAATTTCAGCTACCTGCACTGATATTAAGTATAAATATTAGCGCCAACTGACTATGGTAAGCTCATCCTTAAAAGTTCTAATATAAAGCCAGGTTATCAACCCATATCTTGATGACTAAAAAAGATAGGTAACCTAATTGGAATATTATCAAGCTCTCAAAGCATTGCTAACCGGCAAATGTATTGACAATACAATGTAGCTTAGCTCCATGTTAAAAACTACAACTACTTACCTGTAAACACTCAAACACAATAGTTTTATCATAATTATGGAAACGGCATAGGGTTTGTAAAAATCTGATAATATTGTCTGTATCTCCAGACATAAAAATTATGCCAAAATGGCAAGCCAGCTTTGAAGCTAAAGAGCAATTCAAGATGATATTAAAGGATTTTTCATAATGGCATATTCGAGCTTATCTATTAGGCAACTAATTATAGACATCAATTCTAATAAGTATTACCTGCCTGCAATCCAAAGAAAATTTGTTTGGGGCGAGGAAAAAATATGCAAATTGTTTAATTCTATTATGCAGGACTACCCGATTGGAACTTTCTTATTTTGGGAGTTGACAGCTCAGAAGGCCAATGAATATACTTTTTATGAATTTCTTAAGAACTATTTTGAGATTCGTGGAGTATTGGATGGACAGCAGCGTATTAGTTCAATGTATATTGCTCTGCAAGGTGTGTATTGCACTAAGAAGAAATATGCAAAGAGCACGAACAATAGCGCATATCCCGAACGTAAAATGTATATCAACTTATTGAATGAGGATTATGAGTTTAAATTTTTAACTGAAAAAGATGCTCAGAATAGCAAAAGCGGTTACTTTTATCTTGTTAGAAATATCTTAAATGAGCTTGAAGATTCGGATGCTGACTCTGACAATATTGTTGATAAGCTAATTGAGACTGATCCTAGTAGATCAGAGCTGTTAATAGAGAATAGAAGACAAGCAAAAAAGATAATTAATCGTTTACTCAATAAATTTAACGATGACCAGTTAGTGAGTTACTTCAAGATCATTAATAAAGACTTAGATGATATCTTAGACATTTTTGTACGCGTCAATAGCGGCGGGACGATACTATCAAAATCTGATCTTCTATTCTCTACCTTAGTAGCACATTGGGAGGATGGTCGTGACCAAATTGAGAAACTTATATCTGATATGAATGGCGAAGATGGTCTCTTTAATTTCAATACCGATTTTTTGATGCGGACATGCTTATTTCTTGTAGATGCTCCAATGAACTTTAAGGTGCAGACCTTTAACTCTACGAACATCAATAAGATAAAAGATAATTGGAACCAAATTCGCAAGGCCTTAATAGATGCGGCAGCAATGCTAAGAGAGTTTGGCTTTAATAAGAAGCGATTATCCTCCAACTATGCTGCAACTCCATTGGCCTATTATTTATATAAAGGCGGAAAGGTTGACCCTACGACTAAACAAGAACTAAGAAAGTTGATTGTGCACAGTCTCTTGAAGCAGGTTTATAGCGGTCAGGCAGATACCGCTCTAAGTGGTTTGCGAGATGGGTTAAGAACAAAGTCTGATGGTGGTGATACATACATACTAAAAGCCATTAAGTTTGATTTTTCCGAATATAAAAATACCAGAATGTCGGGCGGGAAGAAGCTAACAATTGATACCACGGACATTGAAAACTTCTTAGAGTACAAAAAAGGAGCATTTAGCTTCTTATTACTTTCAACGCTTTATCCAGACTTAAAGTTAGATCAGATCTCATTCCATCAAGATCATATGCATCCACACAGCAAATTTAAGCCATCTATATTGAAAGAAATTGGAATAGACGGAGAAACTATCAAACAGTGGCAGGATATGCGAGATCAGGTACCTAACTTGCAGTTACTCGAAGGTCGCGAAAATACTGTAAAACAGGCTACTAACCTATCTAAGTGGGTTAATAGTAAAGCTGACAATGCAACTTATTATCTAAAGCGAAATTATATATTAGATGAGCAGTCATTAGAGCTAGAAGACTTCGAAGGCTTCTTTGCAAGTCGGAAACAACTTCTAAGAAAAAGGCTGCATGAGCTATTTGATGTCACTTATATTGAAGAATCATTTGAGGAAGTAATATAGTAGCTAATCAAGGAGGCGCGGCTTATTGCTTAGCTACTATACTGCCACTAGAATTTTTGGATGCATTGCTAACGTGGAAAGGAGAAGCTTAAAGGACTATTTCTCGGTGGTTATAACCTATGATTGGTTCTTGTTCTCTACAATAATCTTCTATTCTTTTCCTTACCTCTACATCCGTTACAGAAAATACTCTAATAGTAGATCTTAAACTAAAACCTTCAAAGAAAGTAGTAACGCTATATCTCTACTACTTCGAGTATGCCTGTGCCAAGGAGCTGTTGTTTAAGCGAATCTTCTAATATAGGTACCGAAATGAATAACTTATTCCTAGCTCTACTTACTGCTACATAGTTAATTCGTTGTTCTTCTTTAGTAAGGTCTGGATGGGTTATAAAAGCTAAGTGTTTCGGATCTGACAATAAAAGTAATACATTATCGAATTCATTTCCCTTCGCTTTATGAATAGTTAAATGACGACTATCTTCATTTACCGCTTTCACACAAAGATAAAGGCTAATAAAATCATTTTCTTCATAAAATCTTCTAATTCTCCCTCGCGTAACTTTAGGAAACGATAAGCCTGTCAAACCAACTATAAATATAGAAAACTCTAATAAAGACTGTTTCTCAATGGTCTCAAAGTTAGCTGAAAGCTTAGTCAGATAATTTAGAATCAGCTTCTTTGTCTGTAAGTCCTTATTCGGATAACTTCTCTGCAACTCCTTTATAGCCTCTTTAAAGTCGCCATTCTGTAATAAAAAAAGACTTTTAATAGAGCTGGATATCAGTTTAGAACGTACTTGATTCGAATCTTCTTCAACTAATTTTTCCAGTAATTTTTTATTAAAACCGCCCAAGCCTAACTCTGCTTTAGCTAAGTTTAATACGATATTACTACGTGATAAAGTCGTTATATTCTTATTGATTCTGTAAGCATAATTGTAAGCGTTTACCATATCTCCGACTAGTATAATTGGTTTTAAATCAGAGATATTTCTAATAGGAATTTGCATTAAATCATGTCTGATAAAATTCAAAAAACTAACAATTTCATTAGAGCATCTACGATTATTTGTTATCTGGAAGTTCTGTATATTATCAATAACTAGATCATGGAAATCTGTAGGTTTTGCACCTTGAAAACCATAAATCGATTGAGCTTGGTCGCCAATCACTCCTATTGTTGAATATTCAGCTATATCCTTGAATATATGAATTTGTAGTGGTGTAGAATCCTGAAACTCATCAATAAATACATACGGAAACTTCTCGGATATAATTTTTATAATAAACGGAGCTTGATTTATAATTTGATAGGCGAAAAAAATTATATCGTCGTGATGGTACACTCCTTTTTCCCAAGCTAGTTTTTTGTATTCTGAATAAGTTGTATTGCTTAGGTTATACCTACCTATTTTTACAGGATGACTTGGCTTAATAACTAAATTATTATTTGAATCGAAGTGCCAGTAACACCTTTTAATCGCATCTACCATTTTAGGTTTATTTTCCAGAGAAACGTAACTTACTTTGGGCTTCTCTGACAATTCTTTAAGAAAAGTATAATTCGATAGTATTTTGTCATCATGTCCATCTATCTTCGTGACATCCAAGTTGAACTCTTCTGCTATCACTGAAATATATGGTTTGACAATATGATGGTAAAAGAAGCTATGTATTGTCATAACCTCTACCCTTGAATTAGCGTTACCAAGTCTTAAGCGAATCGTTTTAACGGCATTATTTGTGTAGGTTAGGCATAAAACCTTTTTCGTTATAAACAATTTGTCTGAAGTTCTAACAACATTATGGATATGTTGAGTTAGCCAATAGGTTTTACCTGCTCCAGGACCTGCCGAAACTCTAAAAGGTGAGTCAATATCAATAAGCTCATCTGATTCAATAGTTGTTATTGACATAATACTTCTAAAGCCTCCTGTATATAAGGTGGGATTACGACGTCAACATAGAGATCATTTCCCTTATTAAATAAATTACTTTGCAAAGCGATTGCTAATTCTAATGCATTCTCTCCCTTACTGACTGAATTTAAATACCTTGTAGCTATAATAGAGCGCTTTTTCTCATCATCTGTCAAACTACAACTATTTATTCCTGTCTCAATACGAGTGTTTTCTACACTACCACGAAGCACATCTATCAACTGTTGAACTGTAGATTCTTGGTCGTCGTATAGATCCATAAGCTTATTTAGTTCAGGTTTGTTTTTAGTACTTTCTGTTATAAGTGTTTTTAATGAGGGATTAAGATAAGCTAATTCGTATTCTAAGGTTTTACCATGTATGTCATCTTGTTTAAATATTAATATATTACTAGACGCGTGGGCAACATTATTAGAATCATAATCATATGTCTCATTATCTATATTGAACTCGTAGGGATAACAAGTTTTGAAATTTCGATCTTTATTCTTATCCCTTCTCACGGGGTCTTTATCGGTTAAACATACGATTTTCTTTGGTATTGCGTATTCATTCGCTTCATTAAAAAGGTAGAAAAAATGATTAAAATATCTTCCGCCAATATTTACTATACTAATGTGGTAGTCTTCCAATGATTTATCTAAATACCTAGAAAATATAGATATTAAAAGCTGTTCAGCAATACCTTCAACAAATAAGACTCTATCACTGAATAAAATATCAGACTTAACTGCATCTAAAAATCTTTCAATATATTGCTTACTACTAATGACTTCATTGCCATGTTCATCTGTAAAGGTTTTAGCAGGGTACGCTACATCTGTGCCGTCGTTTTTCTCATATAGACAAATTATATTATCTAAAGTAACTGCACTGGTTATATGCGTAGAATGAGTAGTAACAAATATTTGTCTTACTTTTTTAGCCTTACGATTATTTTCTAAGAACTTAAGAAGTTTAAATTGCATTGATGGATGTAAGTGTGATTCAGGCTCTTCTATAATGAGCATGGAGAAGACTTTAGCATTGCTGTCGAGATGTTCGACGTTAGCGTTCACCTGCATCTTGGCAAGAAGAAGAGACATATAGATTAAGTTGTTGTATCCTAACCCATTGTTCCTAGCAGGTATCTTTATACCTGTTTCATACTCAACAATAAGTTGTAGAACGCTATATATCTCAAGCTCTGATAAAGCGCCTTCAAAGTTAGGTAGTGCGTTGTTAAATGAAGCCCCTGTCTGTGTTGCGTATGATAATATTTCTTTTTTGCCATGTTTGATACGCGCATGGATATCATTCAATAAATCATTTGATTTTATCGCAAAGTCGTCTCTTCTAGTGTTTATAGCTACATTTTGTGCTTTTTTGTCTAACGTACTATCACTCTTAATATCATAATCCATAAAGAAGTCTATAACTTCTTTAAGCAAGGAATTCTTGCCTGACAACATATCTCTCTCTACATCTCTTATCGCATCAAGAAATTGATAGTCAAATCTATCAAGCGTTTCTGGATCAAGTGTAGATTGATTCTTTACATCACCGACCCAAATCTTGTGTTTATAAAACCTTAGGAAATTTTTCTGTATCATCTTCCAGATTTTATTACTTATATCTTCATTATTTTGATCCTCATCCTCTCCTCGATTTACTATTTCTTCAATAAAGGTTTTATACGTATATTCATGCTTCTCAGGTAAGAAAAATTCATAAGTTAGTACTGCTTCGTAGTTATCATCAAGAATAGTGAGCCAATTCGCTAACACTGAAATATCATCTTCTGTAGCAGTATCGTCATCTCCTTTTTTTATAGTTGCTTCAATAGTAATTTTAGGTGGTACATCTATTAGATATTGTTCATCTATAAATTTACAGAAATCATCAATTCCAAGTTTTTTGGTTGATTTTTTATCGAAGATTATAGAAAGTGCTCTAAGAAGATTTGACTTTCCAGAGTTGTTAGAACCAATGATAGCGTTAATACCGTCGTTAAACTCAACTGTTATGTCTTTAAAGCTTCTATAGTTAGTTATTTTTAATTGAGATATATACATCTTTACTAACATCCTTTTAAATAAATATTCCGTTAATAATAAACGTTTTAAAGTCGCCGCTGACTTAAACCACAACAAGTTAGTCTACATTTTTTCAATTGGTTTAAGAGCTCATTCTAAGAACAGTGTGATTTGCTTTAGTCGATATCGATTAGCGAATCTTTATTGTATTCTTACATTGATCATCTGGGATACCATATCCGCTACAACCCCAGAACTTACCAAATTTGCTTTCTCGCATCTTCATAGGACGCCCACATTTATTACAGATTTTCATTGAATTACCACAGTCTTTATTGTTGCATAAGCTATCATGTTCTCTATCGACAGAGGGTGCCTCGCACTTAGTGCAGACACGTGCCTTACCTACCGAACAACCTCTACCAGAGCTACAGCCATAGAAACTGCCATACGGCCCTTTGATTAAGCGTAGGTAGCCGTTTACGCAGTTAGGACATTTAAATATTTTTCTGTGGCGTTCTTGGAAGGATTTAGAGAAGATATTGATGTCATATTTAGGGGCCAGTAGTTCAAGAACAAACTCTGATGGGGCTGTTGGACTCGCAATAATATATGATTTCTTTTTACAACGCGTTATGCCGACATACAGCAAGCGTCGCTCTTCAGAATGAGGGAATGAGTCTAATGTTGGGAGTAGTGCCTCAGGTATAGCATCTTCACGATTTCCATTAGGGAAGCCACTTTTTCCTTGGAAAAAACCAATCAAGATGCAGTAGTCAGCTTCAAGTCCTTTAGATTTATGAAAGCTCCAAAAGTAGATACCTTTAGACTTTTCTTTACCTAGAAAATCACGTGAATCTTTTAATAGATAGTTATATCTAGCAATAATTGCTATCGAGCCTTCGGGGTCATTTGCTCTAATCTTGCTGACAACCTCAGCGACTCTGCTATAGACACCATTCTCTTCATTAGTCTTATCATCTAATAAATATACTTGTGATTCATCAACCACGTCGTGTGTTTTGATGTGTTTCTGATACTGTTCAGGATTCTCCATGATGAACGTTCCAGCAGTATCAGCAATGCTATTATTATAGCGGAATGTTTTCTGGAGCTTTGTCAGTGTATGCGGTCCAACCAGATCATTGAATCTAGTGGTGAGCTCAAGTTTACCACCTGAGAATCGATAGATAGACTGCCAATCATCACCGACAACCGTTAATGAGGGGTCAGGCCCTTTTTCGATAATGCTGTTAACAAACTCCATCCGAGAGGCAGATATGTCTTGAAACTCGTCAACAAGAATATATTTCCAGTGAGGTTTATATTGACCATTATCTACGACTGCAATTGCACGGATAATCATATCGTCAAAGTCAATTGAATCAGTAGCTGCAAGCTCTTCAACATACGCGTTGTGCAAGTCAGTTAGAATACGTGTCTTCTTCTTTGCTTGTGAGATACTAGCTTTCTCTAGCCTATCTAGAATTGAGTCTTCATCCAATCTCTCAAATCGAGTGGCTTGTAAGGCCTTGATAAGCATTTTGCTCCAAGTGGCAATTTGATTACCTTCCTTAAGCTTAGAGAGTAACTCTTTTGAAGCGTCTTCAACCGAATTTTTATCGGGAATAACTCCCACGGTAGCCAGTCGTTCTTCAAGACGAGCTTCGAGTGCATCTTCGGTCCAGTCATAATGGAATGTTTCCACTAAAACTGTTTCAAGCTCTTTATGCAGTTTACGTTTGCTATCAATAGATTCGTTGTATGCTCGCTTATCTATATCGGGGCGAGTATTACCCTGTCTATCGATACCAAAGTGCTCGATGTAAATATTAGAGTCAGATATATGAAAGTCAGGCTGGTAGTCGAATCCTATGTCAATTCTTCGCTTACTGATGTAACGAGCTTCGTATTCGTATGGGATCTTATGAATAGCTAGCCAATTAGCTATCCTAAGTTCTTGATACCCTTTGACCAACTCGCCTTGAAGAGTTCTAAACTCATTGTCTCTGATATGTCGCTCATACTCTTCTTGAGTCTTAAAGTCGAAAGGATTCACAGGTTCTGGGAATAGTGATATAAAATCGACCATTCTTTTGGGATCTTGTGTTAAATATTCTATCAACCACTCTGTTACCCACACACCTAGCTTTAAGCTGTCTTCAGTGAAGACGCTCATATAAGTTGAGATGTTAGATTCCTCTAAGATCTTTCTACCTAAAGCGTGGAATGTTGAGATCTGAGGTGTCTCTGTTAGTACGATGCCTGAATTCTCAGCTTTATCAGCAAGCCTATTTTTTAGCTCTTCAGCGGCTGATTTGTTGTAGGCTAGAACTAAAATCTCTTGAGGTGATGCCAACCCTCTATCGACAAGATCGAGAGCCTTAGCGACCATGACAGAGGTTTTACCCGTACCAGCAGCAGCCAGTACCATGTTTTTATCATTAGAACGGAGCACACCAAGTCTCTGTTCATCAGTTAAAGGATTTGATTCTACGTTATCAAAGAAATCCTTTCTTAGCGCCAGGTTGATTTTTTCATGATATGCGCCTAAGGCTTCTTGTTTGATAGGATAAAGACTGTATATTTTCCCAACTTCGCTATATAGTTTGGAGTCACTGAAGTAATCCCATGGCACGTTGTCATCTTCATAGTATGTAGCCAGCTCATTTGCGACTAATTTAATTTGATCTAATTTCGAGTCCCTAGGGTAATTACTCAAAACCTGAATATTAAACTCTTCAATTAAGCTACTCATATAGGGCTGTAGGGAGTGAGCGATTTTCCTGTTGATAGACTCTAAAAATGCTATAGAGTTCGTCTTTGATAAAAACTTATACTCTTCGAACGATTGACCGTTATGAATAAATAGGGTTGCACCAAAGAATCCCTTTTCAATATAAGCAAATCTTTTAACTTGAGAGAATGAGGCAAGTTCTGCTGATCCTTTCTTGGTATCTAAAGACAAGGCTAGCTCTGTTAGAAGTATTCCTTTTTTGCCAAAAATCTTACCAATGAAATTAAAATTCAATTGTTCAACCGTAATAATATCCTTCACCTTTACTCTCTTGTATGTCTAGCATTAAATCTCTTGATGGATTTTTCCACTGGCAATTAGTGAAAAATGATAAGGTATAAAAAAATTGCATTAGTACATCAGTACATCCTGGGATAGTGTATGCATTAACACAATCATGGAATAAACAATATACCCTCAAAAGGAAACAAAAGTAATGATTAGTTCTGAAAAACATGAATCGGCAGATGTAAGTATGACAAAACAGGCTGGATATCGCATCGTAGTAATCAACTCTTCAGGGAATACTGGTAAATCTCTCGTTAGCAACTACATGCTTAGGCCGAATATGGATTTGCAGCGTCATTATGTGATAAATAATATGAGTATGTATAGTAAAACGTATTCTGATGAAATTATATTATCTGGAGAAAATTTTGATGAAGCTTTGAAAGCCTTAAATGATATAGAGTCAGCTATTGTCGATATTGCTGCAGATAATACAGAGTATGTAATAGATATCATGAAGCACAGTAGTAACTCTCATGAAGTATTCAATTACTTTTTAGTGCCAGTAGTAGAAAGTGCAAAGGAGTTGGAAGATAGCTTAAATACAATCAAAGCTCTCTTAAAACTTGGAGTTTTACCTAACTCTATTAAGGTGATATTCAATAATATAAAATCTACAGAAAACATAGATAATAAATTTGAATACCTTTTATCACATTTAGACGAACTTAAAATATCTTATGATACCAATGCGGCTATTGAGCATAATATCTTTTACCGAAGACTGTCTGAGCTAGACATTAGCTTATCAGAACTATTATCTATACCAATAGATGAAAAAAAGAATAGGAAAGAGTACCTCAGGACTAAGAAGAATCCGGAACGGACAGAGGAGGAATATAAAGAGTTACAAGCATTGGTAGATTTAATTACGACTTGGCGGTGTGCACAGTCAGCTGTTAAAAATTTAAATAAGGTTTATCAGCTCTTATTTGCTAAGTTGTGAAATGCCTGATTTATCCCCATTCTAGCTATGATTTAAAAAATTATAGAAGCAAGCTTGGTAAACTAGCGATTCAATGAAGGTTTAGTATCTTAGTCAATATCAAACTCCATCCGTCGTGCTGTCACTTGCATGGTTTGCGTATCTACCAATTTCTTCACACAATAAAAACTGGCATGAATACCCGCACTTATTCCTGCTGATGTGACAAGGTTAGTCGTCTTATCGCTAGCATCGACAAAGCGGGTGTTAGCGATTACTTCAATATTAGGATAGGTAGCTAAATTATCCAAATCCATCCAATGGGTGGTTGCAGACTTGCCAGCCAGTAATCCAGCTTTTGCTAACAGCAATGCACCGGTACATACTGAAAGCGTTAACTCGGTAAGCTTGGCTTGAGAGATGATCCAATCAATAACCACTGGATTATTTATCTCAACATTCTCGGCACCATAACCACCCGGAACAACCAATACGTCAATATCAGGATGATTGTCGAAGCTATAATCAGGAATAATAGTTAAACCATTTCTAGCAGATATTGGTGCTTGCTGCTCGGCAATGGTGATGACGTTAAAATGCTTATGACCTTTAAAACAAGCTAATACCATCAAAATCATCAGATAGTTTAGGCTTATAATGGTAAGCGGTTCGACTCATACAGACTACCTGACAGCTCACCGCAATACTGACATCATACTGCGCCTGTAACTCTTACGCCCAGACTTTGCGTTCGGGTACAGGCGCTATAGCTTTTTTATAATCTCTTCCTGCATCTGCGCTTTGAGGCTTAGATCTGCATACATCTGTTTAAGCCTACGGTTTTCTTTTTCAAGCTCTTTTAAGCGTTTGACGTCAGACGCTTCCATGCCTCCATACTTCGACCGCCATTTATAAAATGTCGAACTAGCAATACCGTATTTACGGCACAGCTCTTTAGCAGGTATCCTAGCTTCTGCTTCTTTTAATATCGATACGATTTGCATCTCAGTCATTCGTTTGCTCATATCAAAACTCCTTATGGGTATTTTATAAGAAATTCTACGTTTGAGCTGTGTTAGTTTAGGGGATAGTTACAGCTAAAGATTTTATTAAAGTATTTAGAAGTCTTTAAATTTAAACTGATGCTATCAATTACCAAAAATAATTTTGGAACAGCCCAACGTACCAGCCACAACTAATAGATAAGCGTGTTAATCGGCTCTAGGAGCGTTGTTAGTCCGGTTTAGTCGTATGTAATACCCTAAATAAAAAACAGCCGCTATAAGCGGCTGTTTTTTTGATGCTGGCGGGTATAATCGTTATTCCTTCAGTGCTGTTTTCTGAGATAACCGATATGTTCATCACAGCATTCATCGGCGACTTTATTGGCAAAAACCCGTGAGTCATCGTCTAATTGATGACAGGTGAAAAAATTATCAGTTTTAAAATCGAGTGCTATTAAGCGGCTTTGATCCTCAATTTGCGCACTACCGCTCACCACGTTACCGCTTAGGACTAAAACTGCATTCTCACTCATTAATGACTCAATCTCATGGCTACCCTCCACGTTGACTTTAGCCACCGTGTCATCAGTCAGATAAAGTAAGTCCTGATCATTAACACTTTTCGAAGTAGATGTCATGCTAAGCTCAACGAAACATGAACTACTGGTTACCAGGCTTGATAGTTTTTTAAAGTTTATATGCACTGGAACATTTTTGGATTTTACGCTTACCTGTCCGTTAAACAAATTTACTGAAGTGGCCTCTGATAGATCAATCAAGGCTAGTCGATCAGTATTAAGGCCGCCACTGATTTCTGTTAGCCATAGGCATACTCTAAAATTTAACTAATAATAGTAATTATATAAAATCAACACCTCATCGCACACTATTTATTACTCTAATTCATAATAAAAAATTTACTGTTTAAAGAAGAAATCGGTAAACTATAGATGTTGCATTTTTACTGACCAGTATTTTAGACAATGTTAAAAGGCAAATACTATTAATTGACCTAATTCTATAGAGAATAACCGATGAAGTGGATTGTATTGGTGTGTGCGTTACCGTTATTGACCGCTTGTATGAGCATGAAAAATGTAAAAGAATTACCAAGCGAGCTGCTCTATCAGCCACCTATATCAGGTGCGAGCGCAACTGTCATGGGTAAAATGGAGCCACGACATACTAAGCTCGTTGGTGATCGTATTGCTTATATAATGGAGATTGATGGTAAGCGCGTACCTAAAGATAAAAAAGAGGCTTACAGCGACACTTGGGATAATGTCTACCCGATTACAACGGGTGAGCATACCTTGACAGTCACTTACCGTATGGCTGGGCACTATACGCAGCCGACTAAGATTATGTTTGATGCCAAAGCCAACATTAACTATCAGTTAGATTTCGCTACTGATATTGGTACTGCATGGTTTAGTAAAAACAGCTATGTTGACTTTTGGATAAAAGATAAAGCAACAGAAAAGCCCGTGACCGAGGTAGTGCAAACTGCGCCACCACCTGAGCCGAGGGTTATTTCCTATCCGATTATTATTAATAATTGATTTTAAAGAACTCTAGTATATACCCAGAGTTCTTTAAAAAGTTTTGACCTTTGAGCATAAAAACTTAAGTCATCTATCGATTTAATGTTATGAGCTTTCAATAAATTATATGATGCAGTATATTTATTACATAGACTCAATCGCATCTAATAAATTAGACAAAGTGCTCAAAAATCTACTTTTACTAACTGTAGCTCTTATAATTTCCTCATTCTCAATAAATTTTCCGAAGAATACTAAAACATCCTTTTCTTGATACACATAGAAGAGTGCATTTTGATTTGATAAATCGTAGAAAAGGACATCTAACTCTTCTACGTCATTCTCATAAACCTTTGTCTCATGATCATAAAACAGGCTATGAAGTTCTGTTAGATTTTTACCAGTCATATCTTTACGTAAAAACAATTCATTAGTACTAACAAATTCAATTTCTCTTTTTATATTTTTAATTAAGGGTAGAATATAATAGGAGTTATCTCGATAACTAATATTTACTGAATTTACTATGATATTCATAATAATGAAGTTTCCCTCTTTTTTATGTACATCGAAAGCAATCTCTTCTTTATTTCCAAAAATCATTTGATTTAACTCCACTAGGTATTACAAGTGGAACCTTTTTTCCACTTAGTGTTTTTCCGTCTTGAGAACCAGCCCAATGATAGCCAGTTCCATCGCCAGGAGTATCCTGAAACTGGTGTATATTATTGTTAGCATCTTTGGCATATCGGACTCCCTTATACTGCCTACTTGTCTTGAAAAGCTCTATATGATTAGGAGGTAATACGCTTTTGTTTTGGTCATATTTATTAACTCCTCCTTTTGGGTTATGATGACCTGGATCTTCATAATAGTCGGTTTTATATATTATGTTCTTTGTCGAAGGTTTAGTTGATGCCACTAAATCATCTGCTGGTCTTATTACACGAGAAACAGAAGCAAGAACTATATTGCCAGTACTAGGATGAGGTTTACCTACTACAACTCCTTTCATAATTCCTTTTAAATCAAAAGCAGAAAGATCCATTGACCCACGTTGCGAATTCATAACACTGTAGGGTTTTGGAGCTGTCGCAATTGGTTTAACTGCTGTAATACTGCCATTTTTTAGAATGTACGTCGCGCCTTTATAGGATACTCTTGCTCCTGTTTTTAAAGCTGGCAATATACTCAATAGTCCAGAAGGCGCTTTAACTATACTTGTTCCTATAAATACAGCGTCCAGCGTATTTATAGCGGACTCCATGCCCATACCATAGTTATTACTATTAGCCGCATGCATATTGTAGTTATCTGCTCTAGTCTGTAAGTCATAAGCAATGGCTAACTGAACAGCGAGCATTTTGTCATCTTGACTAGCGAATTGCTTTAAACCTGCGTAAGTATCAAGTGGGTGTATAAAGGGTTCACCAATTTTACCCACACTTACAGCAGCACCAACTAAACCACCCGCCGCTTGCTCAAGCAAAACAACTGCACCATTTAAAAACTTAGAGTTGTTCTTAGGTGTTTTTAAGGCATTGTTTTCAACTGCTATTCTGGCACTATTAGCTGCGACATCTACGTCTACATTAGTTAATAAAGCTAAAGATCCTGCGAGCATCTTAGAATAATCTAGAACTTTCCTCTCTTCATCAGCAGTTAGTAGTCTTGAATCATCAACCAGGTAATCGCCAAGCATTTCTCCAACTGCTGCACCAATAGCACCTGCATTACATTCCTGTTGTTTAGCACTTGCTGTTACACATCCAACACCAGCTGCTACTAGTTTGTGTGCGAGATTGTCGGCAAAGTCGTTGGAATCAAAATCTTTTACAAACTCACTATAAACTTCAACCGAAAAAACATCAACTAAGGAGCTACGCAAACTATCCTTTAGAGCATCTTCCAAGCTCACACCGTTGACCGCAGCATTAACAAATGCACCAGTCGCACCTTCGGCAACGCCATTTACCAACTTATTAGCAAAATCATTACTAGCCATTTGCGGTAAATTGAGCTTAGCCGTCAATCCAGCCGTCAATGCAGCGGTTGCTATATTGCGTATGGTATCGCTACTCGCCATATCTTTTAGCGTTTTACTAATATCACCCTTGTTATTAATGAGTGTAATAACGGCTTGCGTCTGTAGCGCAATACCAGCGGCATTAGTAGCTATCATGGATGCACTGAGACTGCTACCTGCTGGACCTGCGGCGACAGCGATTGCAATAGCGATCAAAGCCGCCGCTCCTGGCGTCAACCCTTCTTGTGTATAGTTCCAATTCTTTTGAATCAGTTCTACTTGTGCCCAGTTGATGTCATTAGTTTTATCAAGTGCTGCCAAATACTCATAACCCGGTTGCTTAGATAGATTGAGCGCGATTCTCCCTAAGTCTTCTTGGCTTTTTTGTATATTTGTCTTGGCTTTATTATTAGCGTCAACAGTAACATCAACAGGCACAGCTACTGTCACACCACCTGGTGAAGTGATGGTTGGTACTTGATTAAATTTAGGTAACGAGGCTGTAGTGACTACGCTGCCTTGGTCTACCGTCTTCATCCAAACCGTACTTTCTCTTTCTTGAGTATGAGTGGTTGTGATTTGATTGGTAATAGGCGCTAAGATTACTTTAGCGGCATCGTCTGCATACTTGCCAACACCAACTTTAATGTCAGCTGGCTTCAATGTGTCAAATACTGTACCTTGCAATAAAGTATTACTACCTGATTGAGTGTAAGCCTTGCCGCCTATCAAAGTAGTAGGCAATTGCGATAACTCTTGTCTAGTATCATTGGTATGGTCTTTATTATAACGGACACCTAAGAAGCTAGATTTTTTCTTAATATCAGTCGTACTCTCATCAACATCATCAATGGCGTATAAATATAGCCCTTTACCCGCTGATAGATTGATATTACCAGTAGATGCTGCTGTCAACTCTGAACCATAGATATTAATATTACCATCTGCAGTTAAACTGATGTTTTTTGCTTGAATATCAGTAGTGACTGCATTGCTGTTATTAGACGTCTTAGTCGTGGTCTTTACTTTTTTCTTACCATACCAGGACCGTGACGTGCTAGTGGTTTGTGAGCCATCCATAAAGGCGGCTTGAGCAGACTCAAGATTGACATCACCAAGTGCAGCATCAATACGGACATTACCATTAGTAGATTTTATATCAGCGCTGTTTAAGATGACGGCATTATTCGTGGTATAAGCCTTTAATGCACTGTTATAAGTATCTGAAGCTTGAGCTAGCTTACCTTGAGCCGATATTTTTATATCACCTTTTGCAACAAGGGTAGGTTGATTAATAAGCTGATGATAGGAATAGTTGGTCCCTGTGACATTGCCATTGCTTATACTTCCTTGTTGATAAATATTAGCCAGTCCAGTGATACGGATACTATCGTTATTAATCTCAGTTTTACTAATATTAGTAGTTGGATCAGTACCTACGATAGTAGTAGAAGCAAGGTTGCCTTCTGCTAATATACTTATATTACCATTGCGACTTATAACATCAGTACCCTCCATCAAAACGCCACCGTTTTTAGCAGTAATATTAATGGTATTATTAGCGTCTATATATACAGTATCATGCTCATAGCCTGAACTTGGTTTTTTAGATGTTTCTAAAATATTATTTAAATCAGTCAATATATTCTGTAATTTACTAAGTTGAATATTTTTACTTTGCACTGTCAAGCTGTTGTCTGACTTGACCCTCAATACTTCGCTATTAGCTTGCTTAATTTGATTAAGAATACTGTGATACCTATACCAAGATGTATAAGGTCCAGAACACAATAATGGACATTCTACCTTGGAAGTATATGGCGCCACTTCATTTTTAAAAGCTTTTAACTCCACACTACCATCAGTAGAAGTTATATTTATATTACCTTCTTTTTTTGTATAATCTACTGGTTTAGCGATGCCCATAAGTTCTGGAATGCCTGCAAACATATCATAAACTGGATATTTGCGTTGTATTATACTTCCTTCAATCAGTACCTCTTTGCCAGTTAGATTAATGTTACCATCAGTAGTTAAATTAACCCTATTTGTATTGAAGACGCTACCGTTTTGCTCTGGGTGTCCTTTTAGCCAAAGTCTACCATTACTAGAGTTCAGAGATAAATTTCCAGTTGTATTAAAAATTACTAGCTTAGGATCGATGGTTAGATTTGATTTACTACTAACAGTTAGGTCTCCATTAAGAGTATTCATTGAATTACCCTCCAAGGACTTTTCTGTATTTGCAGCAAGTTCTGCATTACCAATAGTATTCAATCTACTATTAATATTAAAAGCAATATCAGCATCAGAATTTATTATGACAGCCCCACCTGAAACACTCGTATTTTGATGGCTTTGAGTAGCATTACTGTCAATAGAGACTATTTGACCTGCTTTTAGCGTGGTATTACCCACTGTATGAGTGAGAGCTGTATTGCTATTTGCAGTACGAGCACCGTTAAAGACAAGCTGATTGCCACTATTAATGTTTAGGTGCTTATCAGCATCTACGGTACTGTTGTTGACCCGCATGAGATTGCCAGACTTCAAACTGGTTGAGCCCGTTGATTTAGTTTGACTGTCTATGACAGTAAGATAATTGGCAGCATCAACGATGATACCGTTACTGTTATCATTAGTGCCGTTAGTAGATAGTGTGTTCTTAATCAACGTGATGTCACCGTCACCAAAGGTATTATTAATACCAGCAGTGTTTTTTAGCGTACTAGCAGTATTGGTCTTTAGTACAATGCCTTGAGACTGAATATCATTATTGGTCAGCGTCAGGCTTTTATCACTGCGCATGACGGTATTACCAGTGCTATTTAGCGTGCTATTAATAACGCTAGTATTTACTTTTGAAGATATACTAGTGCCACCTATCTGTGCAATCTCTTTAGCAGCCGTCGTCAAATCATTGATTGTGGTAGTCGCCCCTGACTCGATAACTATGTTATCTGCTTTAAGGTTACTTGCTGTAATACCCACGTTATTACCAGCTGCCAAGATAGTGCTGTTGGCATTAGTGGTTAGCTTATTGACGTTTAGGGCTGATTGATTGGCGATAGCCGATACCGCGCCTTTAGTGCTATTAAGAGTGCTGTTGGTGATCGTAGTGGCTTTGCCTTGACTTGTGATATAGATACCGTCATTAGCATTGGCAGTGCTATTTAAGACGGTCGCTTGTTTGCCTTTAATCGTCAGCTGCTTACCGATTGTGATAGGCTGAATACTGTCTTTTAGGTACGCCAGCTCTCCCGCTTGCACAATAGCGTCGTTAGTAACGTTAATGCTACCGCTGTTGTCGATAAGAGCATTACCACCTGCTTGTAAGATAAGATTCTCAGCTTTTGATATAGTGGTGCCTGAGCTAACGGTGGCATTACGATTAGCACTAATGGTCAAGTTTTTTACAGCACTTACTTTACTGTTGTTACTAACGGTCGTATCAGCGGTACGAGAATTAATAGTGACATCACCGCTCCCAGCGACCGTCGCATTGTCAACCGTAGTACCACTTTTTGAGCTAATGTTTAATGCGGCAACGCCTACACTAGTGCTACTAGTGTCCAAAAGACGTACATAACGATCGGCATCAATAGAGACCCCACCGTTTGATGCGATAGCGCTTTTGCTATCGACTATCGTATCTAGGGTTGAATGCGTATAGATACTAGTTTGATCATCAACATTTTTATTACGAATATCTGAGATGTTTGATACTTTTAGACTACCCCCAGCATCGATATTTATGATATCTGGCATCAATTGTACAGCTGCTCCTGCACTATTCTTTCTAATAAGGCCTTTATTAAGGGTAATATCTTTATCGGCTTGCATATCAATCATGCCATAGCTACCAATAGTACCGCTGTGTTCAATACTACCTGTCGTGCCTGTGGCATTAATACTCAATAAACTGGTTTGGGCTTTGGTTGTCTGTATAGCACCTGTGTTCTCAATTTTTCCCGAGTTGGTGAGTACAATCTGCTGATTGGCTTGTATATTACCAGCGTTTCTAACGCCCAAGCCGTCCTCCGTACCGACAAGGTTAATAGAATTTGCGTAGATACCACCAAGCGTACTGACGTCGACTGCCAAGGTTGGGGCAGTTCCTGTCCCAGTGATCTTAGTCGCTGCGCCCGTATCATAATCGACAGTGTTGCTGCCAATAACCATATCAACATCTTGATTGGCATGAATCTGGCCATTGATAGTGACGGCGCGTGCTAGGACATCTATATAGTTGGCTTGGTTCTTGTTTTTGCCATCATAGAGGTCACCGCCTAGTGCATTACCTGTCGCCGCATTATCAAATTGAATTTGTCCTTGCTTGACATCAAAGCCCATTAGATTTCCTGCACTATCAATCTTAGGTGTACCAGTCGTCAACGTCGCACGATTAGCATTGATGAACCCACCACCTTGTATCTGCAAACCCGATGGACTTGCAATGATGACGTCTGCGCGTTGTCCAGCAATCTCAAGATTGCCTTGAAACTTGGCTGGCGCATTGCTACGGACTTCGTTCAGAATCGTATTGGCAGCATTTTTCGCTAGATACTGGTTGCCTGCGATAGCTCCAGCTAACTGAGTGGTAGCACCACCTATACTGTTGTTCAGGATGGCACCGTTACTGCCAATATCGAATTGGTTATAGGTATTATGAGATAAGCCGTTGCTGTTAGGCGTGCGGATATTAACAATAGGCGTACCATTGGCTGCTTTTAAAAGCGCTGCTCGTTGGTTGACAGGAACACTACTGGCCGTATTTTGTATGGCAGAGGTTGCCGCTTGTACTTGCGTATAGACCATGCTTTGACAGCATAGAATCGCCATGGCCAAACGATGATAGGAGACGTTGATACCCGAGTGAGACTCTGACTTTGCGGCAGGAGATTTTTTGCCATTACTATTACCTGCTTTTTTATTTTGACTCTTGGTCACTTCACTAACAACCATCATCATGCCACGGGCTTTGTTAAACACTACTCTATAGCATTGCTTATTCATCTCAGGAATCATCCTTGAAAGTTGATAAATGTCAAAAAATGTAAGCAATTGTATCTACAAACTATTGTAAAGACTAGCGTTATTTTTATAAATTTTCTAGAACTAATAAAAGCGGTTTTCTTAATAAAAAATAGGTATTCTAAATCCTGATTTAGTAAGTAGGTTGGCTATAAAATATTGATATTAATCAAATTAGTGCATTTAACAAAAAAGAGTGGTTGATGACTAAGCAATCCTACAAGTACCGTTGGCAAAAATAAAGAACTGGTTATCTTATGATAGCCAGTTCTTTATTTACATTAGAGTTTAAAGAAAGTTTACTAAGGATTGCCTAGCAAAAATCTAGTTGTATATCGTCACTCTAAAGCCGCCGGTTGCGTCTTTATCGATTGATCGAGGTGCTTGAATACCTTTACCAATAAAGCCATCTATACTTATATTGCTTGCATATAAACGAGCCCCGACACTGGTACTCATAAGATAGTTCCCTGCTAAGTATTCGGTACTATCACCACCTACCCAGCCTTGGTCTAGTGTCATATAGGGCATCAAGGTAACTTGTCCTGTGAGTGGTACGATCCGAGCCATTTCTTGCTGTAGCAACATACCGTTTTCGCCTGACAAGCTTTGCTCATCGCTCAGTCCCTTAGTAGTGTATCGTCCACCAACTATAAATCGATCTTGAGGCGTTAATGATTGAGGACTATATTGTCCACGCCATTGAAGCGCATACTGGTAGGAGGATTTATCTATGTTGAATGGGTGTCTTAAGCTTACCTGCGCACTCCAGATGCTTGGTTGAGATTCAGCCTCGCTGATAAAACTCTCAGGTGCTTTTATAGCTGAGAACGCTCCCGTACCTTTTTGATACTGCAAGCTTGCCGTTATATCTCCTAAAGATGTTTGGCGCTGGTGATCAATACCTGCTTTCCATCCAGAAGTACGACGTCTTTGTACTTCAATTTCTTGATCGTCAAAGTAATTTTTTGAGTTTTTATGATAACCCTCTAAGCTGGCACTAGTTTTAGAGTAATGATCTCTATGGATCAGCCTTTGTAGCTCAACTGAGCTTTGATTAGATTTACCCTTATAAATAATGTCTTGATTTAGACCAGCCAAAGTTTGATTAAAGTCATAATCACTGTAGAGCAATTGCAATTGCCATTTTTTGTAAGGATAACGATAATTGATATACAAACTACTATTATTAGAAAGCTTGTCTGTATTGTTCCAAGGATCAATAGAGTGAGTATAAGACAGGCTTAACGCATCATTGGCACTCAGAGGGTTATCGATGCTAGTTGTCACTGTGCCTTGGTATTTTCCAGTGTCCACGCTTCCTGAGTCATCTATACTAAGTTGCCATTGTATGGGCGTGGTGCGTTTTTGCGCGACGACCAAATCACTACTACCGTATTGCTCATTATCAATCGTACTAACACTTGGTATGATATCGATGTTGGTGATTGCCGATTGAGGCAAGCGAAAGTTCTCTAAGCTGGTTTCAATATCTCTTAAATTGATGAGATCGCCTTCTGAAAGCGTGAGCGCATTGCTAATATTCGTTTTTGGGTGACCGTCTTCAGATCGCCATACCTTATTGAGTCGCCCTGGTATGATCGTGATATTAAGCACACCACTCGTCAAGTCTTGAGGCTCAATAGCCGCTTGAGTGGTGATAAAACCTTGCTTGATTAGCTCATTTTGTACGTTACGCATCGCATAATTTAAGCCCTTCTGACCAATACAATGACCTAATATGGATCCTTGCCCATATTTTATAGGACCTAAAATAGTAGAGAATTCTCTTTTGAGTCTAGGGTCGTCAGGCAGTTGTAGATTAACCTGGTAGATATTAAAGCAAGGGCTTTCACCGAGCGGTGGTTGTTTCAAACTAGTGTCTGGCGTCGACTCACTTAGATTCACAAAAGGCTTGGAGGTTTTATCTTCGAAACTCTCAAGTCGCTGTTGATATTGATTGTATTGCTGCTGCTCTATTTGATTCAGATCAGATTGGGCGTAGGCGTGACAGGTAATACCACCTAGGCTACATAATTGAATGCTTGTTATCAAAACAGGTTTTAGATGATTCGCAAATGACATGATTTTTATCTAGCATAAGAAAAATAAACAATAATTGTATCTTACTTATGCCCCATTTTAACCTTACTATACTAGATTTTTTAAATAAATTTTAATTGACTCTTAGGAGTAAGGTTGTCAGATAATCATTTTGTCGATTATAGTGATGATAGAAAGTGATAGTGCTTGCTGTTCCCATAACGGTGGTTATGTCAAGGTAGCTTACTTCAGCATGAGGCCTAATATGCAAAAAGTCACTACCAAAATAGATTTGCCAGAAACTAACTGTATCCGATTCGATGAATAAGCTTTAGTCTTTGATAATCTCAAAACTATTTAGAGACCTCAGATGATGCATTTTGCTACGCTGTGGTATTACCCTAATATTTAACTATGGAGTGCCACATGTTTTTTATACGGAAAGCAGACCAGAATGATGCATCAGATATTGCCCATATACACTTTGAAAGTTGGAGTGCTACGTATTCGAACCTTTTACCCGAAACGTATAAAAACAAAGAAAATAACTTATCTCAAAAAATGGAGATGTGGGGAAAAATATTACCTAGCCCTGGTGTGAACACATGGGTAGCATATGATACTGAGAATACCACTGTAGGGTTTATTTCTTACTTTAAGAAAGATCATGAGTGTGAAATAACCACTCTATATCTTTTACCTCAATATCAGAATTTAGGTATAGGTACTAAGTTAATTAATGCAGCTTTGATTGATGCTTTTCAGTGTAATATATGCTCTAGTCTATCTTTATGGGTTTTACAAACCAATCTATCTGCGATTAGTTTCTATAAAAAATTTGGTTTTGAGTCTGATAGCCAATGTCATGAAGAGCTATACGAGGGCACCAAAATAACAGATGTCAGAATGATAAAAACACTGTAATATCTGTTATTTTAAGCATACCTTTTCCTATACTGTCTCAAACTATCTTGGGACGGTTTAGTGATAGAGTACCCTGGCTCTGGCTCTGGCTCTGGCACTGAAACTAAATAGATTAAGTAAAGCTTATAGCTACCTATTATTAATAAAAATCATAAGAAGAGATTGATATGCCAACCTTTATAGTTGTAGATAATGGAATTGTTAATCTATCGGAAGTTAAACAGATAACTGCGGATAAAAAGCGACTTACAATCACATTTCATTTAGGGTTTTGGAATGGTAATGCGTTCAAAAGATGTACTGATAGCCAGCACTTTGAAGAAGTTTTTGAAAGTATAGTAACTAAGTTAGAAGCTGAGCGTATTTGAATATCTATGGTGAAGTAAATAGATGCTCTCAGTGGTTCAGCTTCCTAAGGAGGGTTTGAAACCAATATTCAAGCAATTAATATTTATATAATTGCTTATAGGTAGTTAATGTCAATTTACATCACATTTTAATTATTGATTAAATTTCGAGGATTTTTGTTTTGCATTAAAAAATAATTTATGTATAAAATATCAACTTATGATGAGTTTTGAGAATGCAGCCATGGAAAATAAGAAGTTTTTTTTACGTGCTTTATGAGTTAGTAGTCTAATTTTTGTATTGACTGTCCTAGTTGTGGTTAGGTTCTTTTAATACATCCTAGTGGTTGAACTTCTGTATGTATATCCAAACTAGTACTTGTATTAGTGGCTTGTCTTATGATCTAAGCACGCAACAATTATTTGCCATAAGACCTGTTATGGGAATCAATGAATGAGGTTTTTTCATACACTAATTATCTTCTGTCTTCTATCCAGTCTTTTTGAGTTATTTTATATAACACATGTTCGGCGAGTGGATGTGAAAAATCTATAGCGGGATGAAGCCAGTTCTTTCCTGTATCTCTCATGCCTAAACGTTCCATGACTAGCTGTGAACGTCTGTTTGTACAAGAAGTTATTGATACTACTTCCTTAAGCTTTAGTTCTTCGAAGGCAAACTTTAAGGCGGCATTTGCAGCTTCCGTTGCATAGCCATAGCCCCAAAACTTCTTACGTAATCTCCAACCTATTTCAACGCAAGGGTTGAATGGGAAGTCGTATTGGGGTTGGTGTAAGCCCACAAAGCCAATAAACATATCATTATCTTTTAAGCTCGCTGCCCAAAACCCCCAACCTTTTTCCTCTATAAGAGCTTGGCACTTGAGAGCCATAGCATCACTTTCTTTTACTGACAGTAACTTAGGAAAATACTCCATGACCTCTTTATTAGCATTCATTTCAGCAAATGGTTTAAAGTCAGTTTTTTGCCACTGTCTTAAATAAAGGCGGTCTGTTTCTATTATTTTTTGCATATCTACTCTACGTCTTTTAAAAAGTTATTTATAAAAATAAGGGTGGCCTCTTAGTGAAGAGCTGAAATTTTTCTTGTAGGCTAATGGTATTAATAGTTTGGCTAACTGGCATAGCTAGCGATATATTGTCTGGCGTTTTTCCCCAGCTTTATTTTCATATTTGCTAGCAACAGTCTCGAAAATATCAATTATTACCATTTCATATTTACTAGAGAGTATCTTCTAGACAGTGAACATCACACTTGCAAACAATAGAACAGAAATGAACATTAATGTTACGCCGCCGATTTTTGTAATTAAGTATAGGTTATCTTGAGCTTTCCATAGATATCGACTGGCTAAAGCAAATGCTTCTGCGTAGCAAAAATGGATCAGTAAGACCAACAGGCAAAAAGCTGAAGCTAAAATCAGAAATTGAGAAAGATAGGTTTGCTCAGTATCGATAAATTGCGGAAATACAGCCATAAAAAATAAGATAGGTTTTGGGTTGGAAAGAGAGGTTAGCAAACCTTCTTTGAATAACCTACCAGCACTTGTACTACTCACATCTAACGTGTTGCCAGAATCTAGGACAAATAATTTTCTTTTTCCAAAGGCCATTTTAAAACCCAAGTAAAATATATACATTGCGCCCAACAATTGAATGGCCAAGAACATTTTCTTTGATGTTGCGATCACTAGTCCAATACTAGTAGCTGAGACAATAGCCACGCCTAGCATTCCTAGAGAGATACCTAAGATGCCATAAGCGGTCTTTTTTCGACCATGCGTGAGGGAGTTTGTAATACTTAGAATGACACCGGGGCCTGGGCTAGCAATAGTGGCAGAGGCTATAAGGATATATAGGGCAATGTTATTCATTAAAATACGACTACCAGAGTAAGCTTTTGTTGGCATTCTAGCATTTAATTGATATTTTAAACTATACTTATTTTAGAAAGGACAGTCATTCCGAAAAACGAAAGAGCATACCCTTTGTATGTACTGATCTGGATAAGGTTTGCGTATTTAGTCCAGCAGCTGAGTTTTAAACTAGTATTAATGGCAGTAAAGCTTTTGGGAGAATTAAATGATTTATTTTCGAGATAACGAGTCTTGGGTTCAATTTGGTCAGCAAAGATTGGATGACCCTGGCATAGTTGTTATAGACTTAACGGGCTGTAAGAGTAAAGAAGATTTCACTTTGACAATAGGGAAGGTATTGTACGGATCTTACAGCCCTAAGCTAGTTACAGGTAAAAGCCTAGATGCGCTTACAGATGTAGTATCAGATTATCTGATTGAAAACTGGTTAAAATGGAAAGAAGTTTACATTATTGGATGGAAGTACTTTACTGATAAACATCCTATTTTTTCGCAATATATGTTGTCTTCTTTTGTGAACTCCTACATTAAAAGTCTTTCAGGGGAATTACAACTAGTTGAATGGGGAGAAAGAAATTTTCAAGATTTGTACCTCTTAGAAGCATTGACAGACGCAAGACCAAAATTTTTTTTGGTATTGAATTAACATATGAACTTTTTAATGGGTAAAAACAGTAGGTAGCCAGCAATTCAAATACGATAGAATATATATGCTAAGTACACCGTCATTATCTTAATAATTTAACCTATTGGCATATATAGCTTGCAGCCGAAGGTTCAAGTCCTCACTAGGGAACCGAACCAGTAAAAGCTCTTGGTTGGTTCGCCATAGTTATACTCAGCATCATCCATTTTTAGTTTTTCGAACTCTTGCCATTTGATAAACATTAACATACTCGCCATTACGATAAGCATAATCCACCATTTCACCTTCTATCAGAAAACCCAAACTTTTATATAAGGCAATGGCTCCAGTGTTATCAGTATAAGCAGTAATCTCAATACGTCTTATATCCAGCCAATTATCGGCCAAATCTAGCGCTGCGGTTATAAGCGCTCGTCCCACACCCTTTCCTTGTGATGTGGCTTTTACGCTGACCCCAAAGCTTGCTACATGACGTCGACGTTTTGATATCATGGTTTCAAGCCCCAGAACTCCCACTACTTCATTTCCAATCGCAGCCACCAATATATGCATATTGTCAGGTATATCCGCCAGCCGTTTTCGCCATAGGGTCTTTGATGGCATAGGCAATTGCAAAGTGTTTGCATATACGGCGTCATCGGTATGAATGGCTTGCAACGCTTCTGCATCTTCTGGCTCAGCATGACGGATTTCGATTTTCATTATACTTATCCTTAAATATGAATCATTGTGTGATTAGCGTGTCGACTTTAGTAGTGCCGCGAACATTTTCAAATATTTAACTTTTAATTTAGACCAATTGGCAGCGTCCTACCATTTTTTTAGCGCCACGAACTCACCCTTACCAATGGGAGCTAAGTAGGTGTGAAACTGTGAATTACCATTGAAATAATTAAAAACGTCTGTCATTTCCTCCTTATGAGAGACTGCATTATCAAATACAATGACGCCTTTTGTCCTAGTTAACCGTATTACATCCTCCAAGATATCTAAATACAATTTTCTATCCATATCAACAAAAACTAAGTCAAAGCTTTTACTCATTTCTGATAAGATCATGGGTGCGTCACCCTCAATAATCTTAATCCTATCCACTAAGCCTGTACTTAAAAAATTCTCCCTTGCAGCGCTAACCTTCTTAGAATCGTTTTCTATTGTGGTGATCTGAACGGCTTCATCAGTACATAATGCTAACCAAGCAGCAGAATAACCATTTGAAGTACCTACCTCTAATATTCTTTCTGCTGATGTGATTTGAGCCAGCAGTCCTAAGAACTTACCTGTATCTGGCGTTATATTGAGGTACTTATCAATTTTATTGATAGATTTTGAGTCGTTAATCTGACCTTTCATGTATAGTTCATTTAAAAAGCTTTCAATATCTATGTCATTCATTTAAGTAAAACTCCTCAATTATTAAGACAGTTCAGAATCCGTTTTAGTCTCGATCTTACTCCAGGCCCTTTTACTAATCCCACTATCAAATCTTTATCACCCTGTCTGGTCAAAAATCCTAATAAACTATTAGTTGTATACCCTTACTTTAGCGTTCTGCTAATATGATGAGCGGTTAATTTAAATAAGGATTAGTGATGATATATTTGGAACCATTTATACCTGATGACTATGCTTTTTTAAATAGCTGGATTAGTAATAAACATGAATTGATTCAATTTAGCGGTGGTATTTTTCAACACCCTATTGATAAAGAGCAAATAAAAGAATATTTAAACGATAGCCGAAGGTATTCATTTAAAGTTACTTTCACAGAAAGTCATGATAATGGGTTACTAAACACCCAAATTATAGGGATGGCAGAAATTTATCATGAAGATAATAAGACTTCTAAGCTATGTAGAGTGCTGATTGGTCATCCTGATATGCGAGGTCAAGGTTTAGGTAAAGAAATCATACGGCTATTATTGAACAAGGCTTTCAATGATATGGCGTGTGAATACGTGCATTTGAATGTATATGATTGGAATGTGGGGGCTATTAAATGCTATGAGCAAGTTGGCTTTGTCAAAAACCCGCTGATAGATCAACATATAATGGTTGATGGTAAGCAATGGACGACTATTAATATGTCTATTGATAAATTTAGGTGGCAGTCTATTATCTCTGAATAAATGTTATTAGTTTTAATCGAACCACCTGGGAATTATCGGAGACTCAACATTCTGAGAGACAGCTGATACTATCAGCCTACAACCAAAATTTCAGGTCTCCACTAGGATGCCACCCTTATTTTTATAAATAACTTTTAAAAAGACGTAGCGTAGATATGCAAAGTAAAGCACCTGATATACAGAAATCTACATCGCCGAAAGTTATCAATCCTACAATTTTTGGTATCTTACTAGCAGCAAGCTCAGCATTATTTTTTGGCATTGGTGCTCCAGTCACGAAAGCCCTAGCTTCTGCTGATATGACTGCATTACAGATTAAGCAAGCTAGAATGACAGTAGCTGCATTATTATTACTATTACTAGTCCTATTTAAATACCCTAAACAATTACTAGTAGCTCGTTCAGAGTGGCTTATGCTAATAAGCTTCGGTCTACTTGCCTTTTGTATTAATCAATTTCTTTATACAGTCGCAGTTTCAAGAGTACCCGTAGGTATTGCCCTATTATTAGAATACCTTGCTCCAGTACTAATCATTTTATGGATAAGGTTTGTTCGAAATATATCTTTTCCACCAGCTATATGGATAGGCGTGGCGTCTGTTTTGATAGGCTTGTTCATGGTAGGCGAAGCTTGGTCAGGGTTTCATTTAGACGTAATTGGTGCCGTCGCAGGATTAGGGACAGCAATTGCTTTAGCTGCAAGGTTCTTACTATCGGAACATGGTCTAAAAACTCATAAACCTCTTGTACTAATAGCTTTAGGTACGTCTATAGGTTCAATTGCTCTCAACATTTTGAGTCCTATAACCAGCTTTCCTTGGCGATCTGTTGTACATGATGCTGCTATGATTGGTAACCTATATGTACCATTATGGGTATTACTAATCTGGCTGTCTGTAGTATCTACTGTTTTTGCCTATCTAGCAGGCATAACTGCGCAGCAGTACCTAGCGCCAGCAGTTGTAAGTCAAATTGCGACCTTAGAAGTTATTTTTGCTACTGTTTTCGCAGCTTTACTTTTAAGCGAGAACTTATCTGTAATTCAAGTGATAGGTGCCATAATAATGCTTACGGGTATACTATTAGCACAGCTCATGGTCGCTAAATATAAAGCTAGGAAACTTAAAGAATAAAATATATATATTTATCTATTCGAGAATATCTTCTTAGAAGAGCCACTCAATGAGGGGCTTTTTTCGTTACTAATTCAGCTGGCTAAAACCGCCTCAAATCCATTTACCATAATGCACCTTCATAGGAACAACAGGCATTATTGTTAAGCCGCCTAATCAAAATAACCCAAGTTTGTTTGTACGGATTTGACAGCAAGAGTCAGCTTTGAGTGATGCACTATATTCCGATTTTCTTAGTCATGATAAACTCCTCATTGAGTCACTAGTTTACCAAGTTTATCTCTACAGTTTCTTTATCATTACTCAGTAAGCATGTCATATAATTCTGTGAGTAAATTATTCAGCATAGTTGATAGTCATTGCGCTGCTTTAAAATCTGCGCTGACATACTATAAAAACGTCGGGTGCTATCCTCGCTTTGCGCCAACACTCTCTGCGTAAACTTCAGTATTATCTGCCTATCTACTAGCTAACTCTCATCTTTATACTTTCTTTATATCCTGCCTATTTATCTTAATAACACTTTTATACTTCTCTCAGCATACTAATGACATTATCCAATGAGCAGCAAGGTCTTAGTAATCTTGCGGCAATTAATTGACTGATCTTGGTGTTAGGAGAGTGCTATGGAAGTATTTTCAGGGCTTATCGCCCTAGGTTTATTTGTCTATTTGCTATACGTACTGATTAAACCGGAGGCGTTCTAATGACCATCCAGGCTTTATCTCAGTTGATTATTTATCTTCTCATTTTATTTACTTTGGGCTATTTTTTATCCGGTTATATCCTGCAGCGTATGCAGGCACCAATATCCCGTCTTGAATCACGCGGTTTTACTGCACTCGGTATGCTTGGACGAGATAGCAAAGGTAATGTTGCGTCGGGGATGAACTGGAAACAGTATGTACTGGCTATTGTCTTATTTAACATCATTGGCTTTTTGGCGCTATTTATATTGCAACTGGTGCAAGGCAATCTACCGCTCAATCCGCAAGCGATGACCGGCGTCACTTGGGACTTGGCCATGAATACGGCCATCAGTTTTATGACTAATACCAACTGGCAAGCTTATGGTGGCGAAAGCACGATGAGCTACCTCACCCAAATGCTAGGTATGTCACTACAAAACTTTTTGTCAGCAGCAACAGGTATTGCCGTCGCTTTTGCCTTAATGCGTGGCTTGGTATTTAAGAAAAGCGCTCACCTTGGTAATGCGTGGATCGATTTATGGCGCTGTAATATTTATATCCTACTACCAGTTGCGACCATTATCGCGCTTTTATTAATGAGCCAAGGCGTCGTACAAACCCTATCGATTTATATGGACGTGCAAACGCTACAAGGTGACATCCAAACTATCGCGCTAGGGCCAGTCGCGTCACAAGAAGCGATTAAAATGTTGGGTACTAACGGTGGTGGTTTCTTTAATGCCAACTCTGCCCACCCCTTTGAAAATCCAACGCCTTTTTCTAATTTAATTCAGATGCTCGCTATTTTTCTTATTCCTACCTCAATGTGTTTTTGTCTCGGTAAGATGAGCGGCAACCTGAAGCAAGGGGTGGCGATATTAGCAGCCATGACCCTATTGTTCGTTGGTATGTATTCATTAACGGTGAGTAGTGAGCTTGCTGGTAATCCTTGGTTAACATCACAAGTGTCAGGGCTAACCGCCGCGGATGTTAATGGCAATATGGAGGGTAAAGAAGTGCGCTTTGGTATTGTGGCTTCATCGTTATTTGCCACCATCACTACTGCGGCATCATGTGGTGCGGTAAATGCAATGCATGACTCATTTACGCCGATGGGCGGCTTTGGTTTGATGTTACAGATGCAGTTAGGTGAAGTGGTATTTGGCGGTGTTGGAGCAGGATTATATGGCATGTTGCTATTTGCAATATTGGCGGTATTCGTATCAGGACTCATGATTGGACGGACGCCAGAATATCTCGGTAAAAAAATTGAACCATTTGAGATGAAAATGGTGGTATTAGCATTACTGGCAGCACCCACTATGGTGCTAATGGGAACGGCGATTAGTGTGATGACTGCAAGCGGTCAAGCAGGGATTTTTAATCCTGGCGCTCATGGTTTTAGTGAAGTGCTGTATGCCTTTAGCTCTGCTGCCAATAATAATGGTTCTGCTTTTGCAGGATTGGGGGCCAATTCGGTCTTTTATAACACTATGCTTGGGCTTGCGATGGTGGTTGGGCGTTTTGGGGTCATCATTCCAGTATTGGCTTTGGCAGGATCGTTGGCGAAAAAACCAAGGCTTGAAGTCAATAGCGGTACTTTACCGACGACTACGCCATTATTTGTGGGTCTATTAGTCGGAACCGTGCTGATGATTGGCGCATTGACTTTCATTCCTGCGTTAGCGCTTGGACCTATTGTAGAGCATATATGGATGATGAAAGGTTAGCCGCTGCCTATTTATCTAGACTTTAGCAAATTTGGCAAAGTTGATAGATTTGATAAATAGGCACTTACCTTGTTAGTGGTGAATTGCCCCCTTTTTATGATTATGTTAGGAATAAAGACCATGAATGTTTCAATAGATACTAATAATAAAACCTTAGATGTGCCGCCTCAACAAGAGCCTGATAACTCTGATTTACCCGAAAAACCTTCCCAAGGCCTCCTAAATCCGGCGTTGATTAAACCGGCGCTAAAAGATGCGTTACTCAAGCTTGATCCTCGCGTTCAGTGGCGTAATCCCGTGATGTTCGTCGTTTATATCGGCTCATGGTTGACGACCATATTGGCCATTAACATGTTAATCCAAGGTCAAACGGGACTGGTCTTTACCTTATTAATTACATTTTGGCTATGGTTTACCTTATTGTTTGCCAACTTTGCTGAAGCCTTAGCAGAAGGTCGCAGTAAAGCGCAAGCATCGAGTCTTAAGCAAGCACGTCAAGATGTGCAAGCACGTAAGCTTGCTGGTAGCGACCGATTATCCGCTGCTACTATGGTGCAGGCGACTGAACTTAATCAAGATGATATTGTCTTAGTGCAAATGGGAGAAATTATTCCAGCGGATGGTGAGGTGATAGAAGGTCTTGCCTCAGTTGATGAATCAGCCATCACCGGTGAATCCGCTCCCGTAATCCGTGAAAGTGGCGGTGATTTTAATGCCGTCACTGGCGGTACTAAAGTCTTGTCTGACTGGCTAGTGATTCGTATTACCCAAGCGCCAGGGCAAGGATTTTTAGATCGTATGATTGCCTTGGTAGAAGGTGCCAAACGTACTAAAACGCCCAATGAGATTGCCCTGACTATTTTGCTTATTGCATTAACCCTGATATTTCTAATGGTTTGCGTCACCCTGTTGCCATTCTCTCAGTTTGCAGTGCTCGCATCAGGTCAAGGCGAACCCATCTCTATTGTTATTTTAGTCGCATTACTGGTCTGCCTTATTCCAACAACGATTGGCGGTTTATTATCGGCTATTGGCGTAGCAGGTATGAGCCGTATGATGCAAGCCAATGTCATTGCGACCTCTGGACGTGCGGTAGAAGCTGCTGGCGACGTCGATGTACTATTGCTCGATAAGACCGGCACTATTACTTATGGTAACCGTCAAGCTTCTTTATTTCTGCCTTCTAACGGTATTAACGAGAACTTGCTAGCTGAAGTGGCATTGATTAGCTCGCTAACCGATGAGACGCCCGAAGGTCGCAGTATCGTCAAACTGGCCCAAAGCCGTTTTGATATCGATGAGAATGTCTGGAAATCAAAGCCATTTAAAACTATCGAATTTACCGCACAAACTCGCATGAGTGGTACCGATATTGAGCAACGCCGCATCCGTAAGGGCGCTTATGATGCCATTGTAAATTGGGTGACAGAACAAGGCGGTGCGCTACCGAGTAATTTGGAGCAACAAGTAGAAGAAGTGGCGCGCCGTGGTAGTACACCATTATTAGTTGCAGATGGTCAGCAGATATTAGGCGTTATCGAGCTCAAAGACGTGGTCAAATCTGGTATCAAAGAGCGCTTTGCTGAATTGCGAAAAATCGGTATTACTACCGTGATGATTACTGGTGACAACCCTTTAACGGCTGCTGCTATCGCTGCTGAAGCTGGGGTTGATGACTTTATGGCGGAGGCTACCCCAGAACAAAAACTTGAATTGATTCGTAGTTATCAGCGCCAAGGTAAGCTGGTGGCGATGACTGGTGATGGTACCAATGACGCGCCAGCACTTGCCCAGGCTGATGTTGCCGTTGCTATGAATAGTGGGACTCAAGCGGCCAAAGAAGCGGCAAACATGGTGGATTTGGACTCAAACCCGACCAAGCTTATTGAAGTGGTGCAAACCGGCAAGCAGATGCTGATGACCCGTGGGGCGCTGACGACTTTTAGTTTGGCTAATGACGTCGCTAAATACTTTGCGATTATTCCAGCAGCTTTTGCTGGTACTTATCCCGCCTTAAACGTTTTAAATATTATGCATTTGGGCAGCCCAAAGAGTGCTATTTTATCAGCGGTTATTTTTAATGCTTTAATCATTGTATTTCTAATTCCACTAGCGCTGCGAGGGGTAAAGTATCGTCCAGACTCTGCTATTAACCTATTGCGCCGGAACCTCTTGATATATGGATTGGGCGGACTACTGCTACCCTTTGTGGGTATTAAACTTATCGATATACTCATTAACGTATTGCACCTGGTCTAACCATTCACAAGGAATATTACTATGCACACTCATTCTCACCCAGATACCAACACTAAGCCATCAGTGCAAGATGCAACAGATAGCAGCAACGCATTAAATGACGCTGCTACTCATATGCCAATGCTCAAACCTGCTATATTGCTATTTATATTATTAGGTATCATTTTAGGTTTATGCTATCCATTACTAATGACGGGCGTCGGGCAAGTGACTATGCCCAATCAGGCAAATGGTAGCTTAATAGAAAAAGAGGGACAATTAGTTGGCTCTGCGCTTATCGGCCAACAGTTTGATCAACCACAATATATATGGACACGACCTTCTGCTGCTGGTGACGGTTATGATGCCACCCAATCTTCAGGTAGTAATTTGGGACCTTTAAATCCTGAACTTACCAGCAATGTTGAGGCGCAAGTGCAAAAGCTTAAGGCTGCTGATCCACAGAATAAAGCGCCGATTCCGATTGATTTGGTAACCATGTCGGGAAGTGGCTTGGATCCACATATCTCACCTGCGGCTGCCCAGTGGCAAGCAAATAGAGTGGCAAACATACGCGGAATAAGTGCTGAACAAGTACAAAAAGCAATCGACGATAATACCGATAGTAAGCAGTTTAATATCTTTGGAGAGCCGCGTGTCAATGTGCTGGCCGTTAACTTAGCTTTAGACCAGATATCTACTCTCCCAGTTAAATAGTAAGACAGTATTAAACAACACTACCGGATTAACCAAAAGCCGCCACTTTAATTTACTTTTATTTAAGAGCTATCGAGGGTCATAATGAATATTAACCGCCCTAGCCCAGATGCGTTATTGCAGCAAATCAAGCAGCAAGAGTATACGGTCAATAGAGGTAAATTAAAGATATTTTTTGGAGCGTCGGCCGGGGTTGGTAAAACGTATGACATGCTGACCTCTGCACACCAAGCAAAAGCGCATGGACGTAATGTATTGGTTGGTATTGTAGAGACACATGGTCGCAGTGAGACAGCAGCACTAGTACAAGGGCTATCAGTATTGCCGCTACGCGAGATTGAATATCGTGGACAGATGCTACAAGAGTTTGACATTGATGCCGCTCTCGCCAGTCATCCAGATATTTTGCTGGTTGATGAGCTGGCACATAGTAATATTCCAGGATCTCGCCATCCTAAACGTTGGCATGATGTTGAAGAGTTACTAAAAGCAGGTATCAGTGTTTACACGACCCTAAACGTTCAGCATTTAGAAAGCTTAAATGATGTTGTCAATCAAATTACCGGAGTGGTGGTTCAAGAAACCTTGCCCGACTGGTTTTTTGATCAGGCAAATGAAGTGGTATTGGTTGATTTACCGGCAGATGAATTATTGGCGCGTCTTCACGAAGGTAAAGTATACATTCCAAGCCAAGCCAAACACGCTATTAATAACTTCTTTCGTAAAGGTAATTTGATCGCGCTGCGAGAGCTGGCATTACGCCGAACCGCAGACTTGGTCGATGCAGATATGCAAGATTATCGTAACCAAGCTCGAATTTCACCTATTTGGAATACCGCAGATCAGCTATTGGTAGGAATCAGTACGGGGGCGCACAGCGAACGCCTCATTCGTCATGCTGCTAGGCTGGCCAGTAGTCTACATTCACAGTGGTATGTGGTACATGTCAATACACCACGCGGTTTAAATCGTTCAGTTAATAATAAGCAGAAAGTTTTGGAGGCATTGCGTTTAGCGGATGATTTGGGTGCAAAAACCGAAGTGATTAGTGCCATTACCGTGGCAGAGGGTTTGACCAGCTATGCCCATCAATTCAATATTGGCCGTATTATTATTGGACAAAACCATGCTAACCGCTCTAGACCGTATCACTGGGGTCAGTCGCTGGTCAAGCTCATCTCACAGCAAGACGTTAATTTAGATTTGATATTGGTTAATCAAACTAAGCAGTTAAGCAAAACTATTAATGAGCGTCAATTACCGTCTTGGAACGTGGCAGAATTATCATCGGTAGATAACCATAATGGCTATCTTATGGCAGTTTTGGGATGCGGATTAGTAACTGTTACCCTAGTTGCCCTGACACGCTGGTTTGATTTAGCCAACGTGGTCATGCTGTACTTATTAGTAATTGTCTTTATCTCGGTACGCTTTGGACGCGCTCCCGGCATATTGGCTGCATTTTTGAGCGTACTGAGCTTTGATTTGTTTTTTGTTGAACCTAAGCTGTCATTTAATGTCAGTGATGTCCAATATTTAGTGACCTTTGCCGTTATGCTCGTTGTCTCTTTAATCATTAACAACCTAGCAGTTGGCCTGCGATTTCAGGCACAAGCTGCCCGTAAACGTGAACAGCAGGCAATATCCATGAGCTATCTTGCTCAAAGCCTAAGTGCTGCTCGTAAAAACAATGACATCATCAGCCAAGCTGCAGCATGGCTAACACAGCATATTGCTAGCACTGCAATCATAGTGATGCCAGATGCGGACAATAAACTCGTTGTTATGACAGATAGTAGCATACCTGCAGAGTTCAATTGGGTAGTGACTCGGTGGGTGCTTGATCACAATGAGAGCGCTGGATTAGGCACAAATACACTCAACGCTAACACGATGCACTATCGAGCGCTTTCGACTTCCAGTAAAGTGCTTGGTGTACTAGCGTTAATGCCGACAGATAGTGAGAGTTTTAATCAACCCGAACAACAACGAACGCTTGATGTGGCTATTGCCCAAATAACGCTAGCCTTGGAGAGGGTATATTATGCAAAAGTGGCTCAAACCGCACTTATAAAGGTAGAGTCAGAGAGGCTTCGTGGAACGCTATTATCAGCGCTGTCTCATGATATCCGAACGCCGATAACTGTATTATCTGGTTTAGCGTCTTCTCTTGCTATACAGAGTTTAACGGTAAGTGAGCAAAAACAACTGGCAGTTGATATCGAGCAGCAAGCAAACGTTATTCAGCGCTTGGTCATTAATATTTTAGATTACGTTTCACTACAATCTGGTGGTATGAAACTAAATAAGCAATGGGTGAGCTTGGAGGAAATTGTTGGCAGTAATATACGTCAACTTGAGCACTATTTAAAAGAGCGCCAGATAGAAATAGACATCCCTCATAATATTGACTTTGTTTATACTGACGAATTGATATTGTCTCGCATTTTAAATAACTTACTCACCAATGCCATCAATTATACCCCAGACGATGCCTGTGTTTGCATTAAAACAATGCTTGATGACAATAAGCAGTACCTGATAACGGTAACAGACACAGGAGAAGGTCTACCTGAAGGTATGGAGACACAAATATTTGAGCGCTTCACTCGAGGGAATTCGGAAAGTATCACAACGGGATTGGGTTTAGGCTTAGCTTTGAGCAGAGATTTAGTTGAGCATCTGGGTGGCACGTTAAGCGCTAACAATATACAACCTCACGGTGCACAATTTATCATAACGCTACCTTGGCAACCTTTACCTGAACAGGATTTATTGAGTGACGACTTTATAGCAAGCAGCCCAAATATTGATTCAGCAAACTTAGCACGATAAGTGCTATATCATAAGGTCAACACTAATAGCGAAAAACATACTTATGAAGACCATACTAATCATCGAAGATGAAGCCCATATTGCACGATTTATTAAAACAGCGATGGAGCAAGAAGGCTATCAAATTTTTACCGCGGATAGCTCGCACAGAGGCTTAATAGAAGCTGCGACGCGCCGTCCTGACTTACTGATATTAGATCTTGGCTTACCTGATGGTGATGGCTGTGACGTTATTGCAGATATTAGGACATGGTCTTCATTACCTATTTTAGTATTATCAGCTCGCAGTGATGAGCAGGATAAAATAAAAGCGCTCAATTTAGGTGCAGATGATTATTTAGTGAAACCTTTTAGTATGGGCGAATTGGTTGCGCGTGTTAATGCCCATATGCGCCGCTGGCAGGTTGGCTACGAAGCACCTAGTCAGATAGAGCTTGGCAATGTCAGCATCGATCTGACGCAGAGACAAGTCAAGAAAAATGGTAAAGACGTCCATTTAACACCTATTGAGTATCGCTTGCTGACTGTCCTGATCCGTTATGCGGAAAAAGTACTGACCCATAAACAACTGCTTAATGAAGTTTGGGGTAAAGGTCATAACCATCAAGAACATTATGTTCGCATATTTATGTCAAATTTACGCCAGAAACTAGAAGATAATCCTTCTCGACCAAATTTCTTCTTAACCGAAATCGGTGTCGGCTACAAGCTACATATCCCTAAAGACTGACAATACATGAATGTATTTAGTCTCCTAACTAGAATATTAAGCCGATGGTAAGATGCAAAAAAAGAGGGAAACATCATGAACAAGCTCAATATGTCCGCCATAGCCATTGCTATATTGGTGCTGTTATCAGGTTGTGATAAATCAATAGAAGATCCCAATATAGTATTTTCAGAAAATAATAAAGATCCTATGAAAGAGCTTGAAATAACCTCAGCCGTCGATCCCCGTCAATTAAGTTATAAACAAACCTTTTATGTGCCCATTTATTCAGACATTTATATTGATAGGTACAATCAAAAAGTATTGCTATCAGCGACTTTGAGTATTCGTAACATCACATTAAACAAATCGCTTTATATCAATAAAATTGATTATTACGGTACTAACGGAGAGCTAATAAAGTCATATATCGAGAACTCAATTAAGCTGCCACCTATGGCAACCCTCAACTATATCGTTGAAAAAGAAGAAAATAAAGGGGGTCCTGGTGCAGACTTTATCATTGAGGTTGAAGCTTTAGATGATACGGTTAAACCAGTGATTGAGGCGGTAATGATTGGTAATTTTAGTAATAAAGCTTTTGCTTTCAATACGCAAGCAACGCCAGTGATGCACTAATAAAAAATCATTTTTTATTAAATATATATCGTTGTTTATCATATAAAAAGAGTACAAGAACGTATTTCCAAAGCGAACTGACCCCTACCTTCAACTTTGTAAACTTAAATTTGGGAGATTTTAGTTACGCTGCTTTGCAGTAAAATACAAACCATGCGATCTTTGTTTATCACAAAGCTAATTCCTAGCTCGTGCTACGCCCTGAAGCCTCAGAATTTTTCAGCACCCCCTTCTCTATCAAATCATTAATGTCCAGTAGTGCTTTGTCTATAGAACACTTGGTCATGACTGCCCATCTCTTGGTAATCAACTTGCCACAAAAGTTTGTTAGCAAAATATTGAGCATAGTGACTTGTCTGGTGTTCAAAGCATACTATCAGCCTACAACTAAATTCTAATTCCCTATTTGGGAGACGCACCCGTTTGATCGAATCAGTAAGTAACATATAAAAAACGAGTTTGGATATCAGCAATAATATTAGATTAAGCGCTTTTCAAATCAATGTCTAACATCCACTACAAGTCTTGTTTGGGCAAGCTCATCAAGATATTGATCTATAATTTGAGTATTCTTTTTATCTAAATGGGCATCCCACTCATCAAGCATGACAATCCTACTTTGGTCGTCCTCTCTAATTTCTTGAATTTGCTTGATGAGTTGTTGTCCTGTTGAACCTCTATGGGCTTTGTCAGTTTTGTAATTGAAATATAAATTATGCTTAGCAGGTAAATAGTAGGCCTGTTCTTGGTAGTGGTCTTTGAGCTTGAGTAATATACAAGATTTACCAACACCATTATTACCAACCAACGTTACTCTACCTTGCTTGGGTAGTTGTGTTGAATCAAAAATTTCCCCTGTTTGCTTCACCCGTATTTGGTTTGCCTGAATGTAGGTATCTAAATCCACAGTGGTAGGTTGTAAAACCTCTAAAATGCCATCTAGCATCGTTTTAATAACGCCAATACTGGTATGGTAGCCAATCAAGGCATAGCACATTTGCAATAGCTGAATTTGTCTTGGCAGCGTGGCAATTAGTACCGCCATCGTCGTAGCATCATGCCAATTTTTATTAAAAATAAAAGCAGTGACCACAAAGACCGGCAGCATCAATATTATCATGCCTAAGCTTGAATTGATGTGCTGAATCGATGTAGATTTAACGCTATTATTCTTAGCTGTCGCAAAGCTTTTTTGAACAATATTATTATAAATCTTGAAATTATGCTTATTGAAAATAACGACGTTATCCCAACTGTCGAAAAGCTTAGCGGTTAAATTCAGCCGTGATTTCTGATCTGTTTTGGCAGCCATTTTTAAAGCATGTCGTCTAAAATGCACAAACATGGAGGCGAAAATAATACCTACTGCATAACCAAGCAGTAATGTGCCATCTAAAAACCAAGCAATGACCAACACGTTAAATAAGACATTGAGTACCAACGCTGAAATATCAAAAATACTATCAATAACTGTCTCAAGGGTATAGTTACTTTCTTGAGCGAGCGTTGTCGTTGCCGTACTCTGTAACTCGTCGCTAGATAACAAATAAGTCTTACCTAAAAAGACAGCATGAAAATCATCATTGTAAAGCTTATGAGCATCGTACTTAGCGCGTTCTGTATTGGTAACACAAAAATACGCAGGCACGTAAACTGCTATTAAAGAGGCGGCAAATAACAGCATATACAAAATTGAGATACTATCCTCGGTTAAGCTTTGTGCAAGGCGAGCAATAAAGTATGTCGATGACGCCACAATAATTTGCTGAATCAGCAAAAATAGCAGTGCCATACGCAGATGCTTGTTTGAGATAATTTTATAGATTAAGATTTTTGATATTCCTTAAAATAGAAACTCATCAATTTAGCAAATAATGGCTTCTTGCTAACGTATAACCTGCTGATTAACTTTCAGAGTTTTTTAGACTATTCCCCTCTTCATACACAAATTTCGCGAACAGTAATTTCATTTTCGTACTTACCAGTAGGTCCGTAACCACCTTCAGAGCCGATCACTCCGACCACGCAAGTTTCAAACAACTTGTAATAACCGTCTTGACCAATTTGATTTGAGTCTTCCATCAAAAGCTGTTTGGGATCTGACACATAGTAAACTTTCCCATTCGCATCTAGCTCATGTATTTCAAAGCTTCTTTTAAAGGTTCCACGCACTTCTACCTCTTCTGGAGTTTGCTTCGTTATGGCTTCTGATGGGTTTTCTTTCACTTCATTAACGCTATTGAACTCTTCATTGCTGCAACCTATACTTATAAATATAATTGAGGCAAATCCTACTGTTGCCAATTTGAGGTTGGACATTTAGCTTTTCCTGTAAAAGATATCAATAAATTAGAATTTTTATAAAGCACAATCAAAAAATCTGGTTATAACTATATTAATAGATTATTATCGACTAAATTAGGTATTTCCACAATAAAGTTAACACTTCTTAATTGTAAAATTTCACTTCAATATTGAGGGTTCAGTATCTTATAGTTAATCTGTAGTGGTCAGCTATTGTTGGTATTTCTGCAGATAATACAGAGTATGTAATAGATATCATGAAGAACAGTAATAACTCTCATAAAGTATTCGATTACTGACCCCTGCCGTCAAATCCGTACAGTTAAACTTGGGAGATTTTAGTTACGCAGCTTGACGATAATAATCAAACCACACCTGTCTTGGCGATTGATAGCCCAAACCCTTTTGAATCCTCGTTTGGTTGTAGTACAGCTCAATATAGCCAATGATATCGCTGATCGCTACAAACCTTGTTTTATAGTCTTGGTGATATACCAGCTCATTCTTCAAAATGCACCAGAAGCTTTCTATCGAAGCATTATCAAAGCAGTTGCACTTACCACTCATTGAGCCTGTAAACTGATGCTGTTTGATAATCTTGTGGTAGGCATGGCTACAGTACAGACTGCCTCTATCTGAATGTACAATCAGCCCTTGGCTTGGACGTTTATTCTTGATGGCCATGTTCAATGCTTTGCATACTAGATCGGCGGTCATACGTTTGTTGATGGCATAGCCGACCATCTCTTTAGTATATAAGTCTTTAACGCCTGCCAAGTACAGCCCTCATCTGTCCAGATATAGGTGATGTAACTGACCCAAGACTCATCAGGACGCTTAGCATCAAACAGCTGATCCAACACGTTTAGATAAACCATTTTATAATGGTTTGAGTCCGTAGTGACTTTAAAGCGTTTGTGGCGACGGCATTTGATGCCGTGTTCTTCTTTGATACTTCTAACCATGTATGTGCTAATGTCAAAACCTTGCTCTGTCAGATTTGCATGCAAACGCTTATAACAATAACGTTCTTTACTTTCACTGTGAGCGGCTTAACTAGTAGCTCACAATGGTTACGATGTATCTGTTGGTCGCTGATATCACGATTGATCCAGTCGTAGTAGCTTGACGGCTTAACACTTAGTACACGGCACATAGAGACGATACTAAAGACCTGTCTATTAGTTTGTATAAAGGCGTACCTTACGAGCTGTCACTGCGGGTATAGCCCTACGTTTTGCGTCACTAAAATAGTCTACCAGACTGTTTCTTAACGTTCCTCATTGGCGAAGTACGCCGTCGCATTTTTTAATATATCTCGTTCCTTTTCAGCCAATTTAAGCTTGCCTTGGTTGGCTTTGTTATGCCAGTTCGATAGCGTTTGCATGGCGATGCCGAGTTGCTTTGAAGTCGCTGAAATATTGCCGTTATTGTCTGCTGTCTTCTTGACGGCTTCGACTTTGAATTCTGTGCTGTAAGTTCTGATTTTCTTAGTCATGGTAAACTCCTCATTGAGTCGTTAGTTTACTAATTTTAGGTGTACGGATTTGACGGCAGGGGTCACAATTAATAGTTTATTAGGCTTTTTGACCAGACAGGGAGATAAAGATTTAATAGTAGAATTAGTAAAAGGACTTGGGGTAAGATTGAGGCTAAAACGGATTTTGAATTGACTTAATAAGTGAGGAGTTTTACTTAAATGAATGACATAGATATTGAAGACATAGATATTGAAAGTTTTTTAAGTGAACTATATATGGAAGGTCAGATTAACGACTCAAAATCTATCAACAAAATTGATAAGTACCTTAATATAATGCCAGAGACAGGTAAGTTCCTAGGTCTGCTGGCTCAAATCACGTCAGCAGAAAGAATATTAGAAGTAGGTACTTCAAATGGTTATTCTGCTGCTTGGTTAGCATTATGTACTGACGAAGACGTTCAAATCACCACAATAGAAAACGATTCTAAGAAGGTTAGCGCTGCAAGGGAGAATTTTTTAAGTACAGGCTTAGTGGATAGGATTAAGATTATTGAGGGTGACGCACCCATGATCTTATCAGAAATGAGTAAAAGCTTTGACTTAGTTTTTGTTGATATGGATAGAAAATTGTATTTAGATATCTTGGAGGATGTAATACGGTTAACTAGGACAAAAGGCGTCATTGTATTTGATAATGCAGTCTCTCATAAGGAGGAAATGACAGACGTTTTTAATTATTTCAATGGTAATTCACAGTTTCACACCTACTTAGCTCCCATTGGTAAGGGTGAGTTCGTGGCGCTAAAAAAATGGTAGGTCGCTGCCAAAGTCAACATGTAAATCAAATAACGATTCGTATTTAAGGATAAATATAATGAAAATCGGAATACGTCATGCTGAGCCAGAAGATGCAGAGGCATTGCAAGCCATTTATACCGATGAGGCCTTATATGCTAATACTTTGCAATTGCCTATGCCGTCAAAGACCCTATGGCGCACGCGACTGGCCGAAAAGCTTGGGCTTTGTGATAGAAGGTGAGATGGTGGATTATGCTTATCGCAACGGCGAGTATATCAATGCCTATCAGATGGCAAGAATTCGAAAAGCTAAAAATGGATGATGCTGGATATACCGCTGACCATCTATTGGATTTTTTGACCAGACAGACGGATAAGGATTTAATGGCTGATTTAGTAAAGGGATTTAAAGCAATTGAGAGTTAGGTAGCTAAAAAAAGGATGGTCATGTTTAAGTTTCTAGAGCATAAGAAGAATGATACATGGGTTGATAATATATTAGTAATAGTGATACGCCTTACAATTACAGGATTTATAGTAATGTTAGGGTTCTTCTTGGCGTTTGTTGCAACGATGGGTCCACCTATTGCACCTCATATTTGGAATGGGGGTCTGGATGGCGGTATTAGAATAGGCACTATTGTTATCGGCTTGGGTGCATGTGCTGCTATATTGCTTTGGTTTTTCTGGACTCTATGTTGTGATATCTATCGCTTTATTATTCGTACATCCCTGCCCGACTCTGATACTGAAACTAAATAGAGCAAGTAAGATTTATAGCTACCTATTATTGATAAACACCACAGAAAGAGATTTAGATGCCAAGTTTTATAGTTGTAGACAATGAAATTGTTAACCTATCGGAAATAAAAAGGATAACTGCGGATAAAAAGCGACTTACAATCACATTTCATTTAGGATTTTGGAATGGTAATGCGTTTAAAAGATGTACTGATAGCCAGCACTTTGAAGAAGTTTTTGAAAGTATAGTAACTAAGTTAGAAGCTGAACAGATTTGAGTCCGCTACTTAGAACGCCCAGTTTTAAGTGGTAAGCCTTTCATCATATTAGTAATCTATAACAGTTTTTTTATGGCTTACTAATATAATTCAGTTAACCAAATATGCTATAGATTATGACAGCAATAAGCAAAAGAGACGAAATATCATCACCCAGTATTATTAATTTATGCCAAGTTTTATCCTTGTTGTTATTATGAGTAATAGAACTACTGTTGTAATGGCTTATGAAATCATCATCACTTATAGAGTACCTTTTTTTCGATAAAGATAGTTTTTGATCTAGATCTATAGGTATGACAACTTGCTTCAATACTGATAAAAATATTCCTAGCCATATTAAGATGCTTGGTATGTCTTTATTTATAGAAGAATTTATGAAAAAACCAAAACTTAGGATTAAAGACACAATAAAAAACTTGCGGTAACTCCCCTTTGGGTAATCTAGGACAAATTTCCGCATCAAAAATCCTAATAAATGAACGTATGTTTATTTAAGAGGTTGAATATTAATGTTAGTGATAACCATTGTCAACAAAAATATTCATCACATTCTGAAGATGCGGTTCCCTAGTGAGGACCTGAATATTCAGCTATCCTCTATGTCCTATTCTCAATTGAGTCTTTATGTCTAATAAACTATGTAATGAACCTATAATACAATACGAACCACAGAAATTACGTCCAATAGTAGCTACTATTGGAGTGCTTTTTAAAGATGGAAAGGTGCTTTTAGTCCGCCGTGCTAACCCACCCGATGTAGGTCGATGGGGTTTTCCCGGTGGTAAAATTGAACGTGGGGAAACGGTTAAAGATGCTGCTGTTCGTGAACTTTGTGAAGAGACAAGCATTGTATCAAATGCTTTCAAGATATTTAACGCTGTAGCCGTACTTTGTATTTGGGTTTCTAGTGATCCTCTAGCAGGTGATGATGCCGTAGAAGCTAGATTTTTCAATATTGAAGATTTGATCAATACAGATTTAGCCCTTAGCTTAGATGTTAAAGAGATAGCATTACAAGCAGCTGAGTTACTCTAAAAAGTAAGAATGTTCGATACTCTATACCTATAGCGGACCAATCAAGTGCTTTTACTGGTTCGGTTCCCTAGTCAGGACTTGAACACTAGGCTGTAGGCTATATGCGCTAATAAATAAATCTATTAAAATAATGACAGTGTACTTCGTGGTGTACACAAATTGAGCTATTCGAATATAAATATTAACTAAAGGTGGTTCGAGTGATCTAAATAGTCGCAGTGTTTTTTTAGGCGAGCACATAAAATCCGGGATTATCTTACTTTATTTTAAGAAATTATTCAAAGATGACACATTGAGTTAATCACCATTTCATAATACCTCGTGTCACCTTAACATTACCAACAAGTGTTTAACCTTCGTAATCTTTAGTTAATCGTAGCAATGTGTTTTGGAAACCCAAATTGGAAAAGGCTGCTTCGACCTTTCTAATAACAGCTTTACTCATACCCTTACGAATATGGTCTTTTGATATATCAACCCAGTCTGCTTTTTGACAAGCTTCAATAACTTCCTTACTTTTACCGGAATAAGGGGTGATTTTTTGATGCCAGTGAATTGCGTTGCGAAGTAGTTGAGGATCAAATCCCCAGTCATATTTTTCATTATCTGCAAGTGCAACTGCTTCAGAGGGTTCCAAATAAGCCAGTGTATGATCTGTCCATAGTCCTATGTCATGATAAGCAAAATAAGCACATATGGTTTCAATTAAGGCCTCATACTCAGGTTCATTGTCCAAAAAATGCATGACATAAGTAATGGTACGATAAACATAGTTACGATAGCCTGGGAAGTCTTTACCAATCAGATGCTTATAACGTGCAAAGACTTCATCCACTCGAGGTCGTGCTAGTTTGATTTCTATATGCGACATAGCTTACACTCCTATTTTTATTAAAAAACCCTAATCTAGCAAGTCCATTTCAAAAGTTAAATACTTTTTTAAGCGATCTAGGGCGTATCATCAATTAGATTGTAAGATTTGAAATGAGAAAAATTGTAGATAAACAAGGAAGAAATTGCTGTTAACATGAACATATTGGCAAAATTACTGACGATGTTTAGCAAGATTTAGCCATTTTAAGGCCAATAAATGTACTAATGCGCCAATTAATGACATGCTCAAGTTTACCAAGTTTAGTTGTAAGGTTTCTTCACCACCGCTCACTTTTATTAATGCCGATTTGTCAGAATGACTCCAGTGATCACCAGCGCTCCACCAAGCAACATCGCAGAGGATATCTGCTCATTGAGTAGCAAAGCGCCGAGCAACACACCAAATAACGGAACAAAGTTAGTAAAAACGGACGTTTGCGCTGCGCCAATCTTTTTGATTCCTTGGTAATACCAAATAAAAGGAATAACGGTGCCAAATATCGCTAAATAGCCAATAGCTGCACAAACCTTCCAGTTTAACTCTGATAGCACTTGTACGTTTGGACTGAACAACCACATCATTAACAGCAGTAGCAATCCCCAGATAGCAGCATAAGTCGTTGACACTAAAGGTGATAAACCAAGCAGCGCTTTCCGTCCCACGACGGTATAGATGGCCCAACTGATTACCGCGCAGAGCATTGAAAATTCACCATGGCCAAAAGCCTGACCACTGCCTTGGATCACAGTCAGTAGATGACCATTACTGATCACGGTCAATGCGCCCAATACCGCCACAGTTATCCCAAGCAACATCTGCAATGAAATTTTTTCTCGGTATAAGAGGGAAAATAGTACCGCCGTCGCGATAGGATTAAACGCGACAAATAGAGCCGTTCGGGAGGCTGCCATTTCAGAGAGCGCAGTAAAAAAGAACAGATTGTAGGTAAATATCCCAGTAAGACCGAGAGCGAAGGTGATCGCAACCTGTCTGAGCGATAGCGTTGGTAGCCTACCTTCTAGTTTTATAGTGAGTAAAATGAGTATAAATACCGCCAGACCAAAACGGCCTATCGCTGACATTAACGGTGAAAGCGATTCGGCAAGTAAACGCCCTGCGATAAAAGTCCCTCCCCACAGTAAGGCGACTAGGACAAGTTTGAAATATATTGGCCAGATAGAGGGTAAAGCTAAGTCGTTAGAGGTACTGGTAGTTGGTTGCATGATGTCGCTCAATATAAGAGTTAACCTGATATGTGCTATAGTATTTCACTAATGTTAAGTCATAGTAAAATGAGCAAAAGGTCATGACGTTTAGCCAACTTGAAATATTTGTGGTCGTTGCAGAGCTGTGTGGATTTACCTTGGCAGCCCAACAGTTAGGTATTAGTCAGTCAGCTGTTTCGCACACACTGAAAAAACTCGAAGAAGATTTAGGAGTAAGCCTTATCGAGCGCAATAAGTCACAAGCTGAACTGACTGTCGCTGGCACTCGATTACTACCCCGCGCTCGAGAAATACTGGGGTTGGCTGAGACCATACGCCAAGAAGCTGCTGATATTAAGGGATTGCAACTAGGTAGCCTGTGTATTGGTTCTTTCGGCCCTACTTCTTCTTTACGCTTACTTCCTGAGATTCTAGAGAGTTACCGTAAGCAATTTCCCAATATTGAGGTGCGTATTGATGAAGGAAATGATCAGCAGGTCGTACAATGGTTACAAGAGCGGCGTGTTGATGTTGGCTTTGTGGTACTTCCTGATGAGCATTTTGATACCTTTGCATTGATTGAAGATCAAATGGTTGCTCTTATTCCTAAAACACATTCATTGGCGAATAAAGATGAAATTGTACTTCAAGATTTATGTCATGTTCCTTTTATTCTGACTGAAGCTGGTTCAGCGCAACTCATTTCCAAGCTATTTGCATCCGAGGATCTGATCCCCGATATTCGCTACAGAACGACCCAATTGATGACGACAATTGTCTTGGTTGCAAAAGGAGAAGGTGTTGCCCTTGTTGCTGAATTAGCACTCCCTCAAGCTTTGCCAACTGATGGCTATGTGGTTCGGCAAGTAGCGCCGCAATACAAACGAACGATTGGTTTAGCACTGCACAGTACCCGGCAAGCTTCTCCTGCAGCACAGGCATTTATAAAAATGGCCGTACAATTATTAAAAAAGTGAAACCTAGGGCGTGTCATCAATTAGATTGTGAGGCTTAAAATGAGAAAAATGGTAGATAGACAAGATTACTGAAAATGTTTAGCAAAATTTAGCCATTTTAAGGCCACTAAATGCATTAATGTGCTAATTGATGACTCGCCCTAAATGATTATATGTACCTAGCATTGAACTTTATAACTGTACTGTATCGAAAAATGTTCAGTAAGGCTGCTTGTCTGATTTCATTGAGTATACCCAACAAAGACTGACCAAAATAAAAACGTCAGATCTAGTGTTCATGATCTAACGTTTACAGTGAGCGAAGAGGTGATGCTGGTTGATAATGTAGTTGGGGAATAAGTGTTTAGCTAATGTGAGTACCTGTCACTCTTGTTTTTACCTCCATGATTAATGATAAGCCATAAAGGATGATTGCTAAGGCTAAAAAAATAAAAGCCAAAGGTAAAAACAAGCTTTCTTGGAGCACGCCATCAGAAGCAATGTCACCGTAAAATAAGCTCTCCATCAGTCCAGACAATGCAGCGAGGGTCAGCATAATTGAGCCACTGATAAATAATTTAGATGTCATGAAATCTCCGTTATATAAGAATTAGCAATAATAATTTATTTTTATTCGAAAGTTATTGCAGTATAGTTATTGCTGAATGACGCAAATATGGTGGTTTCCTGGATTCTGACCACCGCCTAGATCCAAACAAATATCATTGTAATAGAATTCATGGGCTTTGATGCCTAGCCAGAACGCAAGAATGGCAGTGATAATAATGATTATCATCATCTTAGTATTCATATAAATATCCTAACCAATGAGTACGTTTATCAACTAATGAATGCCTAGGCACATATCGTATATGAAATAATACGCAGATTGGGTGCTCTTCTATTTTTTCATAAACTATTCATACTCGGTCTTTAAGAACATCAATATTCATGAAAGTGTATTTAGCAGACATCGAATACAACAATTTGTACGATCAAGCTGCAGACCCAAACTCAGATCGCTATCATCTGTTCTATCAAAAAATCTAAAAAAACGCGCGTTTTTGGAGAGACCATATCTCGCTTTAAATAAATAGCGTAAGTAGCACTCAGTTCTTCATAGGGACTAAAAATATGATCTGGCATGACTTGAACCAATGACCCTTTCGCCAATTCATCTTTAACAGCCCACAGTGGGATTAGCGTCAGACCTGTATGATTCAATACCAGCTGCTTTTGACCATTCACCGAATTCACTGAAACCTGACTATTAATCATCAACTTTTTACGATCTTCTGCTATCAAAAACCACTCTTTCCAACCGTTATAACCATATCGGATACATTGGTGATTAGCTAGATCATCAATCCTACGAGGCGTGCCATTATTTTTTAAATATTGGGGGCTTGCACACAGTAGAAAATCATTAAATACCAAGCGTCGGGCAATCATGGTCGAATCAGATAAGCGTCCACTTCGAATAGCCACGTCAATATTTTCTTCTATAAGATCTACAACCCGCTCTGTTAACTCAATTTTTATATCAATATCTGGATATAACGACATAAATTTTGGTATTAATGGTAATACCATACTTTCACCAAAACCGACTGTCATGCTGATTTTCAGCTTACCTTGCGGCGTTATTTGTAAGTCATTAACGACTCTTTTGGCGTTATCAAAATCTGACACAATTCGCTGAGAGTATTCGTAATATTTGTGCCCCGCTTCAGTCAAACTGGTGTTTCTGGTCGTTTTATTGAGCAGACGTACGCCCAGCTCCTTTTCAAGCACCGCTAACTGCCGTGAAATAGAAGACGGCTGTACATCAAAGATGCGGCTAGCCTCTGAAATGCTACCAGTTTCGACAACACTATTGAAATACGCCAATCGATTTATTGAGCTCATTGCCACTCCTCTATTAAATTGATAAGGATTCAACTTAACTGTAACCATGATTTGCTCAAAAAGCAAAAGTAATTTGTTTACTGGGTAATGGTTTGCTGGATTAGCAATGATTAAACTGAGTGTTCTGAAACAGACAATAAGACATCCACAACAGTAAAGGGTAATAATATGAAAGCGATGATCATTAAAGAAATCGGTACAACTGCAGTTTTCCAATTGGCAGAAAAACCAAAACCAACGGCAACACTAGGTCATATGGTTGTGGAAGTGAAAGCCACTAGTGTGAACCCTATTGATACCATGCTGCGCTCAGTCGAGCTGCCTTGGTCGGATAATTTGCCAGAGATATTACACGGTGATGTAGCTGGCATTGTGAGCGAGTTAGGTGCCGACGTCACTGAATTTAGTGTTGGTGACGAAGTTTATGGTATGGCTGGTGGCCTTAACGGTATTGATGGTGCACTTGCTGAATTCATGTTAGTTGATGTGCGTTTGATGGCTAAAAAGCCTAAAACACTCAGCATGAAGCAAGCCGCAGCCCTGCCGTTGGTCGCACTCACTTCTTATGAGGCGCTCGTACAAAAGATGAATGTCAAAGAAGGCGATAATGTCTTGATTCATGGTGCAACAGGGGGCGTTGGTCATCTTGCCGTTCAGCTAGCAAAAGTACTTGGCGCGACAGTCACCGCTACCTACTCTCCTGCTAATCGTGCACTAGCACAAACACTAGGCGCGGATCATCTAGTGGATTATACAACAGCGGAAGTTGATGACTATGTGGCGACGTATACTGACGGTGTGGGTTTTGACAAAATTTTCGATACGGTGGCTGGTGATAATATTCAAAAATCTTTTCAAGCCGTTAGATTCAATGGCCATGTCGCCACTATTTTACCGATTGCTGATCCATTGCAAGTTGCTCTCAAAGCCTTATCCTTTCACGGTGTTTTGGTGCTCATTCCATTATTTCATGGCGTCAACCATGAATCGCACGGTCGTATCCTGACAATGATTGCGGATCTGGTTGATAGTGGCAAAATCACGCCTATCATAGATGATAGTAACTACTCTATTTGGGAAGTAGCACGGGCACATGATCACCTTGAATCAGGTAAAGCAGTGGGTAAGATTACGCTCACTGTATAGTAGTATTCGGACGTGTCCTCATTTTGAACATGACGATAAAAATGAGATAAATTGCAGCCAGACTGTATTAAATAACTGCGTCAAATAGCTGTGTTAAAAATGAGGTGTTCACAGATAATAACGACTCTCTAAAATAACACAGCTCGCTCGTAGACATCCTTATAACGGTAGGGTCATATTTTATTTAGAAGTTTCTAACACTTTAGGAAGTATACCAACAGGTACTCCGAAGACTTTACTCCAGACTCACTGTAATTTTTTATAGCGACCTAACTACAGTAAGAATTAATTTTCGTAAAAGGCTTTCAGCAGCTTCATAACTTAACCCCTCCATCATTACTGCATCTGAAATAGCATCGATTGTACCGTGGATAGCGTATAACACCCCCTTGTTTTCTTGGAAAGACCCTGTTAAATGAGGCTGTAAAATCTGCCAATAGGCTTTAGAAAAGTAGTATCGAATATCAGCTTTGAGGTTTCGGTAACCAGGGTAAGCTTGTAAAGCGGCAATAATTTCCTCGTATTGAGATCCGCAATGTACTACGCAAGCAAGATATGACTTAACAACACTATCGATGGTGGCTTCGAGAGAGAGCGGTTGCTCAGCCACCGCTTGCTCAATAGCTTCAATTACACGTTGATCATAGCTTTGATAGAGGGCTGAAAGTAACGCTTCTCTTGAGCCGAAGTGTTCATATGTGATGGGCTTGCTAACTCCTGCGTAATCAGCTAATGAAATTAATGTTAAAGCCTCTGTACCTGACTCCTGAACAATTTGATCAGCCATGGCCAATAACTGAATACGACGTTCTTCTTTTGTCATACGCTTACCCACCTCTCTCTCCTTCTTTTATTCATACGTATTGATTAACACTTTAAGCGATGAAACATGCTTTTGCATCCATGCTTAAATAAAAAAGTAACTCGCTGTATCCCGGATAGGGATGTATGCTCTCCTGCAGTTTCTGTAGGGGGATTTGATTCTGCTTTAATAGCTGTAACTCACCCAACAATTCACACGCCCGTTCTCCTAAAATAGAAGCCCCTAGTATTAATCCTTTGTTGTCACAAATTACTTTTGCTTTACCTATTGTTTTTTGATCCACAACGGCACGATCTAAATCTTCATAGTCAAACGTAAAAGTCTTGATATCATTATGCTCCGTGCTTGCTTCAACTTCAGTTAAGCCACAACGAGCAAACTCGGGGTCTGAGAACGTACACCAAGCGACACCTGATAAGTCAATAGGCTGTGCTCCTACACCATATAAATTATGGATTACATTTCGTGCTTGATACCCAGCCATATGAGAAAAAAGGTAAGGCCCTACCACATCTCCAGTTGCATAAATATTAGAGACGTTGGTTTGACAGTAGTCATTCACCGTGATTCCTTGCGAGGTAGCTTTAATGCCAATATCGGCTATATTTAGCGTCGTCAGATTAGGTTGCCGTCCTAAAGCAAACAAGATTTTTTCCGCACAAACGATGGCTTCTCCCTCAGGCGAAGAAAGTGTTAGCTGAATACCTGTAGCATCCTCTGAGACAGCAATAGCACGTTGATTTAGAAGAATATCTACCCCATCTTTTTCTAAGACTTCCTGTAGTAACTTAGAAAGCTCTACTTCTTCTCGATAAAGAATATGAGAAGCCATTTCTACCAGTTTAACTTCTACGCCCAGCGCTTGCATTGCTTGTGACAGCTCAACACCAATAGCCCCAGCGCCCAACACAATGATGCTACTAGGCAGGTTTGTCAAAAGAAAAATATTTTCATTTGTTAGATAATCAACTGTGTTAATACCAAAGATATCTGGAACGACAGGCGATGAGCCTGTGGCAATCATTATATTCTCTGCTTGCAAAGTATTTGTACCTACTTGAACAGTATCTTTATCCAAAAATACGGCTTCACCGTAGAAATATTCGATTCCAGCAGCTTCTAAAACAGGTACAGCTTCTGCTTGATGTGCCTTCTGAATTAATGCTCGTACTTTTGATAAAACGTCAGCAGAGTTTATCTCTATAGAACCATATTTTTTTGAGATTTTAATCTCTTTTGCCATTTGTATCATCGCTTTACTAGGAATGCAGCCAGACCATGTACACTCTCCTCCTGGCTGATTACGCTCTACTAAAGCCACTTTTTTCCCATATTCCATAGCAGTCAATGCTGCGTTCAAGCCACCAGCCCCTGCACCAATGACCACTAGGTCGTATAACAATTTGGATTTACTATAGTCACTTATGCTCATAAAAGAACCCTTTTATACCAAAACTTATTTCACTAAAGAAACCTGTTACTAAGTCAACCTACTTAAGGTAGGTTACCTTTAGTAGGTTAATGGATTTACTCAAAAATAACCAGTATTTTTTAAAGTATTCGTTTGGACTTTTTTGAATAAATGTACTAGATCATAAAATAGATCTCAGAGGTCTTGTGAGCATCTAATAGGCTATACATACCATACTTACTAAGCCCTAATGAGGCTTATGAACATGTTAAAACTTAGCTAGATCGTCATATTAGTGGCGTTAAGTCAGTATGATGGTAAAAAAATAGAGAGCCTTAACGACTCTCTAAAATAACCCAGCCCGCTCGTAGACATTCTTATGACGGTGGGTTCACTATTTTATTTAGAAGTTTCCAACAAATGGAATACGGGTAATCGCCACTTTGCTCTAACCGCTGCCATACGGATTAAGTAACCAGCAACTAAACTAATAATGACGCTGATATTACTACTAACAGCAAAATGCTGAAGTGTTAAATATAAACACGCAACGATCAAAGAAACTGAAGCGTATAACTCATGATGTAAAACCAATGGGGTTTGGCGACATATTAAATCACGCAGCAATCCACCAAATACACCTGTTGCAATGGCCGCAACTATACAAACACCGTAATGGAGTCCCATGTTAAGCCCTACTTGACAACCAATGATACTAAAGGCCGCTAGTCCTAAAGCATCCAAACGTATGAAAACGCCATTAAATTTAACAACCCATTTAGCCAACCAAGTCGTTATAAGACCAGCCACACAAACGATTAATAAATATTTAGGATGTTCTACCCAAGTTAAGGGGTAGTTACCAAGTAGGATATCTCTGACACTACCACCGCCTATCGCTGTTACACTCGCGATAAGCATAACCCCAAACCAATCCATATTTTGTCGTCCCGCGCTTAGTGCCCCCGTCATTGCCTCTGCTGTAATACCAATAATGTAAACTATACTCAAAAGCATGGAATACTCACCTTAAATCTATCTGATAGTGTAAATGATGTGAGATTGTAAAGATAAAACTGGTGTATTACGAATGATAATTTGAATCGTTTTGAAAGCATCTAGTACTACTCTATTCTAGCAACGGGAAAGCAAAAAAGAATGCAACGTTATTGTCACTTTATATGCAAAAGCACTGCTTTTCCCAAGCATAAATCGCGGCTTATGCGTAAGCGTCAAATTTTCATAAACAAGTAAAAAAATTACTGAATACACATGGTCACAGGCTTTGAACTCCACTATCCTAGTGCCCTGACTTAGACCTCATTGATAGAAATAGGTACAAACCAATATTCCACGCCAAGAATGGATAATGGTTTTTTAAATTGCTAAATGATGTGGGCTGTCATGAATTTACTATGAATGGCCCATATAACGAACTTCTGAAGGAATAAAAATTATGATGAGAAAAACGTTACTGCCCAGCATTCTGTTATTAAGTCTGACTGCTTGCCAGAACACTAATACACAGGGCCTTGAGACAACAACGGTTTTACATAACGACCTACCGACGACAACCTCAACCGATAAGTATACTAACAATATAACGGGCGATTACGTCACAGATGGCTATACAAAGCGTAACGAGGGTTATGACTGGTTTGCAATCAGCGTACGTGATGCTGGTCAAGATGCTATTAGTGTGTCTATTCGTTCTCGCATAGACAAAAAGAAACCTACTTGTACATTAGACACCGTACTTCATAAAGCTCATGATGGACGGTATCAGTTTTGGGTAGATAATAACCCCGTTTATTTGCGTTTTAATGACAATAGCTTATCCATTGAAGGTGAAGAAGCCTATCTACAAAAAACAGCTTTTTATTGTAGCGGCGGTGCAACGCTTGGTGGCGTATATCAAAAATTAAGCGATACGCTGGATACTCGACAAGTGGATAACTCGCAATACGCTACCTCACTCAACTATGGTGATTTTTCTACTCAAGTGACCAGTACCTCTGACGGCAATGGTGGTTATGTCTTAAAAATCCAACCAATGGGCGAAGACATTATCGAGCGACCAATTAGCGATCCTGTTGTTAGTGCTGATGTGGGTGATATGAATGGCGATGGATATCATGAAATTCTGGTATTCACTCAAAGTGTGGGTAGTGGCTCATATGGTGACGTGATTGCTTATTCGAGCAATAAAGGGCTGTCATGGAGTGAAGTCTCTTATCCAGAGCTGACTGATAAATTCAAACAAGGTTATATGGGGCATGATGAATTTTTGCTAGTTGAGAATGTGTTAGTTAGACGTTTCCCACTCTATTTAGAAAACGATAGCAATGCCAATCCACAAGGTAAAACACGCCAAATCCAGTATCGTATGATCGAGGGTGAAGCTTCTCGTCAGTTTGTGGTTGACGCGGTTAATGAGTTTTAAGCACCTCTTAAAAGTTTACTGGATAATAGGATAAAGCAAGTGCTATATAAAAACTTTAAAATACAGTTAATTTTAGCATTAACTGTATTAACTAGTGCCTGTACAAATATGGACCTTGTTCAAACTACAGCTATTAATACTGTATTTGAAGAGACGGCGCTGGTAAAAGCTAAACCAATAGCTATCGAAAAATCGAATATAAATTTTGACAGTCATCCAATTGCAAAACGTTATAGAACTGTGATTAGTGGGGAATATGCAAAACAGGAAGTAAATTTTGCAAACCATTACGTAGTAATAACATGGGGCTGTGGTTCAGGCTGTGTCAGTGGTGCGATGGTCGATAGCCGAAATGGAACGGTTTACTCTTTACCAGAAGATAAAGAATGGGGTGGTAATGGCACATATGTTACATTTAAACAGGAAAGCAATATTTTAACGTCAGTATGGGTAATTCCGACCCCAACAGGCGATACTGAAGAAACGCGAAAATACTGGAGATGGGATGAGCAATCTAAAATATTTGCACATACTTCTGCATTTTCAACCTATCTTGAGAGTAAATAAGAGAGAAAACCTGTGAAAAAAATTACCAAAGTGCAAATGGCAACGATAATCGCCATAGTCTTTTGTATTGTATGGGAAATTTATATAGGTATATGGTCTAGAACACAAGTTGGAGCGATAATAAGAGTAGATATATTCATTATTTATCCAATTTTGATCGCTCTAATTATTATTTCAGTCAAACAATATATAAAGGATAAGCGAAGCAATCATAGATAAAGAAGCTTAAGAACAGTGCTCGATGAAAAATTAAACTTTTCTTTTTGATGCTCATTTTTGCAAACAGGACATACGTCATGCTTACCCTTCATATTGTTAACGGTGCATCAGCTTCTGGCACTTTAAAACATTATTTCGAACAAAATAAGCTTGATGGTACAAACCAAGTATTGTGCTTTGATGACTATTTGGCCATTGGCCCTTTATATGACGGTAATAAAGTCAATGATCATCAATTGTTAAACCAACGAGCCAACTATCTATTTGATATGTTACAAATAGCGCATCTCGAAGAATTCGCTGACGCAACTATTGAAGATCAATGGTTAATAGATATTACTAAAGACATCAGTAAATTATGTCACTTTAACTTTACTCATTACCACAAAGTGGTTATATGGCATGGAGATAATGCGCCTGAACGGTCGTTACTCTATTTGTGTTGCCATATAATTGATGAGCATAAACTCTACCATATCAGTATTAACGACTATAACCTCTCTACTCATATGCTACGTGGAGTGGGTGCCTGTTCTCTTGAAATGTTAGACTTCCTGCATAATCAAGAAAAAAAGATCTATCCCGTAGATTGCGTGCAATATTCACAATTATGGCAAACGCTCGTTAAGTCCTCGAAGCGACCTGATAGCTTATTGCGAATTTTTGAGAGCAACGAAGTCAAATCTGTTGGTGAAGATTATTTTGATAAACAAATACTGATGCGATGCCAAGAACAAGGTCAAGGTCAAGGAAATTTTGTATTAATGGTGACATTGGTTGGCCGTGTTCTGGGGTTAAGTGAGCAGCTTATTACAGATACTTTCATTATCGCTCGAGTCTACTATTTAATCCAGAATACCAGTCTTGAGTATCAAGGAGATTTGGACCAGCCGCGTCAGTTACAAGTTAGAGTCAGAGATTGATTATAATCACCTGCCTTAAATTCTAGGAAAATATCATGAATGTTTTGAAATCTGGCTCAATCATCTCGTTAGTGACATTAGTCACGCTAAGTGGCTGCCAGTACGCTAATACAAGACTAGAAAGTCAATTAAAGAAAGAGCCATCTGAAGTCATGCAGAAACTGTTTAGTATCGAAACTGATAGACAGTTTTATATCACTTTTCCTGACCACAAGAATCAAGTGGCGTTAACTGAGTTTGTCAGTGCCAATGACAGCCAAGATAGCAAACCGTATGTGAGAGGTGTATTAGCAGATAATAAAAATTATTCAGTGTCACTGGACTATAGAAATATCACCGCATTAAATGGCTCAAAAAATCAAAATATTGTTAAGTTCATCGTTCCTTATACATTAACCAATAGTAACGCTGTGTCAGATGAAACACTGTCTACTCTAGATAATCCAAACCTACCCAGCAACTCACTGTATTTAGGATTTTTCGAGCTAGATTATATTACCAATAATATTACTCAATACGATCAACAGCTCCTAGGCAAGTACAGCACTCTGACTGCGATAAGCTATGATGGACAAGATACTGTTAATATCAACATACGTCAGTACCCAACAGAGACTGACCAAAATAAAAATGTCAGATCCAGTTTTCACGACCTGACGTTTAAAGTGGGCGAAGAGATGACCCTGATTGAAAATGTGATTGTAGAATAATTATTTATTGGCTTTGGGTATAGGATATCGAACATTCTTACTTTTTAGAGTAACTCAGCTGCTTGTAATGCTATCTCTTT
>OAOU01000011.1_pt1 | contig 109013 bp, 82 predicted proteins | sample 1470821 | NCBI WGS metagenome assembly OAOU01 (sample SAMEA3275579, study PRJEB22092) | marine metagenome | biome: ENVO:00000447 MARINE BIOME; feature: ENVO:00002042 SURFACE WATER; material: ENVO:00002010 SEAWATER | collected 2014-06-20T12:30:00+00 | depth 0 m
ACGATAGAATCGGTGATGGAATATTCGCTGTGAATGCCAAGGTGTACAAATGCCATAGAAGACTCTTACTGGTACGATCAAAGAAATAAGCTGCCGATAAAATAATTGATTATTATCAATCAATTATACTGATATCTAGGTTTCGATAAGACCTCGATAGCCATATTGATACGTTTTAAATGGGGTCGTCAATAATAGCATTATTTGCCGCAGACAGCCACAGGTTCAAAGGGTTTAATCTGCGTGAGAGGATTTGTTTTTCTTATTTATTAACATGAAATTTTGCTGCGTTTTCTCTCAATAGTTGTTAGCATAAACATTTGTTTTTAAATAATTGTAATACTATGCCGATTTCACTATATTATTCACGCAATCAAAAAAGACGATAATACTATGAGTAATATTACTAAGCTGCCTGCATTTGGCGACATGTTAAATGCTGGAATACAAACTATAAAAAATTTAAGTACGCGAAATACTATTGGGCGCACTGTATTTTACAGAGAGTTTGAGAAATTAGCGCAAATCGTAAATGATCATAAAGACATCAACTATATGAGTAACTACGATATACGCCATGAATGTCATGATGGTTCGCCTTGCTACGACGAAATTATTGATTTGATCTTAGTATGCTTATCTGCAATGGGCTTGGTTAAGGAAGATAAATTTAGTTTGATTCCTAATCTAAATCAGAACTTTGCCAATTTTATTACTTTCGATGAGAAAGTAACGCCTAAAAATATCATACGTTTAGACCCTTTCGGTAAAGTTTATTTTTGGCTGGCGGGTAATAATTTTAATCAATATATTGGTGAAGGAATACCAAATGGTGATTATATTGCTAACTTTAAACGCTTCGATAGCAAATCTTTTGCTGATTTGCAAAAAGTTAATATTGCTGCTTATGGCAAAAATGGTGACGCACTTATTAGTCATTTGATTGACGAAACTAAACGTCGAACCTCTATATTTATGAATAATTATGCAGATGCTGCTGTTGGTAATGATTTTGTCAAAGTGACGCCTGATATGATCATGGCTCAGCTTGAAAGCTTATCACCTTTGCAGTTTGAGTGGTTTTGTTTGAAATTAATTGAGAGATCCTTAGAGATAGAAAGTCCTGAAAGTAATCTAACATCTCGTCATACAGGGCGGTCTAACGATAATGGTATTGATGGACTAATTATTCAGGACTTTCCAGATGGTGAGGTGCACAATTATTATATACAGGCCAAGCTATATAGTAATGGCAATAATATATCTAATGGCGACTTGAGAAATTTCATAGGTGCATATCCTCCACAAAAAACCAATCATCATGGCATCTTTATTACTACCACTAGCTTTACTAAGCCTGCTCAAGACTATGCTAATTCGACTGATTCGCACAGTCTTATTCTCATTGATCAGATGAACTTGATCGAGTTAATGATGCAACATAAAGTCGGTTTAAAAGAGGTGAATGCCAGACCAAAATTATTATTGGACAATGACTTTTTTGAAAGAATTAAGCTATATTAAAGCAGGTCAGTATTTACTTATTTATACAAGAAAAGCTCTATGAGTTATAGCAACACATAGAGCTTTTTATAATGACTAGAGACATATATTCATAACTTAGTAACCAACCACCGCTGCATCGACAATACGTGGATCAGACGATCCATAAACACCGTTTGGTGTGAGCATGATCGATTGTGTAGATCCCATCGCGGATTTTGGACTGACCGTATGACCCATTGATTCGAGCTTTTTCACGGTATCTATATTCAGTGCTTTTTCCACTCGAATCTCATCAGGTAGCCATTGATCATGGATACGCGGCGCATGTGTTGCCTCAGCGATATTCATATCATGATCGATGACGTTGGAGATAATCTGAGTGACAGTCGTGATGATACGGCTACCACCTGGGCTACCAGTAACGATATAAGGTTTGCTGTCTTTGAATACGAGTGTCGGACTCATAGAAGACAGTGGACGCTTATTGGCTTCCACAGCATTAGCGTCACCACCAAGTAGACCGTAGCCATTTGGTACGCCCGGTTTGGCAGAGAAATCATCCATTTCATTGTTGAGCAAAATGCCTGTACCATCCGCAACGAGACCAGTACCATAAGAGAAGTTTAATGTATAAGTATTGGCTATCGCATTGCCATCTTGATCAACGATAGAGAAATGCGTGGTCTGATCACTCTCGTACGGCAGAGGATTGTTTGCTTTGATAGTAGCTGCTGGCGTGGCTTTATTGGGATCAATCAACGTACGCAGTTTATCTGCATAGGCTTGTGAGGTTAAGCCGCTGGCAGGCACATCGATAAAGTCAGCATCTCCCAGATACTCAGCTCGATCTGCATACGCCAACTGCATCGCTTCCGCCATTAAATGAATAGTCTGTGCGCTGTTTTGTCCGTAGTCTTTGAGCGGATAGCCTTCTAAGATATTCAATATTTCAATAATGTGAATACCACCAGAGGAGGGCGGTGGCATAGAGACAATCTCATAGCCACGATAGTCGCCTTTGACAGGTTCGCGAGCGATGGCTTGATAATTGGCCAAATCTTGCAGGCTCATGCTACCGCCTGCTTCATTGACTGCTTTAACCAGTTTTTGAGCGGTCTCACCCTTATAAAACCCATCGGTACCCTGTACCGCAATCCGCTTTAACGAACGCGCAAGCTCAGGCTGTTTTAGACGTTCACCTGGCTGATAAGCGCTGCCATCAGGCTTAAAAAACACTTTTTTGGTACTTGGCCATTTTTGCAGGCGATCGCTCAACGCCGTGAGTGACTCGGACAAGCCAGCGGTGACTTCTATGCCGTCTTCAGCCAGTGCTATCGCTGGTGCCATAACTTGCTCACGGCTCATCGTACCATGATCTTCTAGCGCTTTTAGTAGTCCTGCTACTGTTCCTGGCACGCCAACTGCCAAGCCATGATAGCGAGATAAGTCGCTGACAGCATTGCCTGCTTCATCGAGGTACATATCGCGTGAAGCGCTACTCGGGGCTTTTTCACGGTAATCAAGCGCCACCGTTTTGCCTTGTTTGGCATCATAAATCATCATAAAACCGCCACCACCGATATTACCCGCACGCGGCAAGGTTACTGCTAGGGCAAAACCTACTGCAACGCCAGCATCTACTGCATTACCGCCGTCTTTTAGAATCTGCAGACCAATGTCAGAAGCAAGCGCTTCTTGGGTAGCAACCATGCCGTTCTTTGCCCAAACTGGATGATGAATGGCGTCTTCAGAATAGATGGCTTGGTCACTGTTAGTATTGTTAGCATTGTTCGATGTGGTGTTAAGGGTATTGGTCTTCGCTCGCGTGATGCGCTTGGTTTCAGATAGTACCGTTGGACTATCAGCCATGATGGCCAAGTTTATGGCACTGGTATTGATTGATGTATTGTTGACCGTGGCGTTACTTATTGAGGTCGTTGACTCTACAGCCTGTGCGGATATAGATAGCAGTAACGTACTGGTAATGAGCACGGCGCTAGATTTGAGTAAGGTATTAATTTTCGGTTTACGCTGCTGAGCGGTTCGATGGTGGCGAGATAATAACTGTGACATCGCAAAGTCCTTTTTACGCGAGTGGAAAGCATAGAGCTAGGAAATAGATAAGCCTAAATAGTAACGAAAATATGAAATAGTAGAAAGTTGTTTATTATCTTTTGTGGTATACGCTTTTATAGCGTTTAGCTGTATCAGCTGTATTTCAAATAAACGAAGCTAATTTTCAAGTAGATGAAGCTACTGATAAGACAGCTGTTATGCAGAGAAAATTATTTATCAATGAAGAAATTCTTTAAAAATATTCGCTAATATTACTAAATTGTAACGTCTTGTGATATAAATAACGGTACCACTGTACACTCATTATCGACTGTCTATTCATACAAAGAGATTACTATGTCATCACACCATATTAATAACCGCAATCGACAGCGCTACTCTGAGACTGCGCCTACTTTTTTATCTAGCACTGATCATAAAAACTATAATGGTAAAAATAATAACGGTCCTCTATATCCAACCAGTAAATTGACTTCTATCGCATTGCTAGTTGGTAGTGCTTCACTTGTACTCGCAGGTTGCCAATCAACTCCAGCCAGCTCAGCTTCCAATCTGTCGTCGAATAGTAGCGCCTCTAGTACCATGATGGACTTTAGTGTCGCAAACGCCGCGCAGAGCCAACGTCAAGGTCAAGCTTTTACTGCCAGTCAAAACGCTCAGGCCGCGCGTTATGAGCAGATGTTTGATCAAGAGAAGTATCCAAATACCGAAAACCAAGCCAAATCACACTTGCTTGCAGCCATTCGTCAGCACTTGGCGACCGAGCATGTCGCAGTCGCCACAGCCAACTATCGCTCAGCACCATTCATTGACCAAGATAGTATCGACGCAGGATCGAGTAGCTTGCTCAGAACGATTATAGAAACCTATGCGTATCAGCCTGAGGGTGCATATAGCGAAAGTGATGATGAGCCATATAATGATGACTATAACGATTATGATGACGCAAAAAATTCGATAGAGTCCGACTATTCTAGTGATTATGATAAGTCTAGAGCAGAAGCTGAAGCAGAGAGAAGAGCCATTGCTGCTATATTGGCTGAAGCAGGGGAGAATGAGCCGACGAGCAATGATGCCAACAGCGATAACGAGTATGCTTACGATATAGCAGATTATGACAGTAATAATTATAGTAGCGATAATTACAGTAGTGACGACTATGATAATTATGATGAATACAGTAGCGGTACTGAAGGTATGCTCTCAGGAATGTCAGGGTTAAGTCCCAAATCAATGGCTGCAAAATATGAAGCCATGCAAATGGCAAAACAGCAAGCTAAGACAAAGACGGTAAATCGTGGCAGCCTACCAATGTCACCTACAGGCATGATTGGCAATATACTTGATATGTTCCACCGTACTCCTGAGCAAATAGCTGCATCCAATGCTTATCAGTATGAGCATTTAACATTCAATAGTGTCAGTCAATACCGTCCCAAGCAGCGCCAACTACAAAGCGTCTATAGCTACGACTACGCCACACCAACGATTAGATCATCGATACAGATACCATTAGCATTTGATTTTAATAATAGCAGTGTCGTAGTTGATCCATCGGCCATCATGCCGATTGTTGCACTTGTCAACCCGGAGAATACGCCATTACCATCACAGATGACCTCGCACACGGTGAGTTTTGGTCTGCCTGAAAGAATCACGGCACAGTTGCCACCAGCGGTGCTCTACGATGCGGTGCTCAATGCGATACAGAGCAGTATGGCTGAGCTGGCGCCTGAGCATTTTAGCGCAGTCGATACCAGTGGTGATGCGTTTGCCAAAGAAGTCGGTGCGACTCGTGCCGTAAAAGTCTATTTCGGTAGTCAGCAAAGCGGTGAGATGATCGGTAAGACCCTTAAATATGTAACGAAGTCACTGCAAGAATATGTAGATGCCAATCCAGATAAGTATCCTGATGGTGCCGCACTAAAGATAGCACTTGCTAAAGCGCAATTATACAATAAAGGCTATCAAAGCGCGGATGTCGGTTCGCTATTGCAGCTTATCGAAGCTATCGGTCCTATCTCGTTTAATCAAATCAACTACTATTATTTAGACAGCTCAGATCGACTGCTGGCCAAGCAGCAACGTGTCAATATCGGTAGTGATTTTATGGGGTCGACCACAACCATGCTAAACCAAGTACGTTACGATAAAGCCAGCTTCAACCGTCATGCCTTGACACCACTGCTTGCTGAGTCTTTTGGTCCAAACGCGATGCCTCCTATCGATGGCAATGTATGGATAGCTACGCAGCGCGAGAAAAAAGACAGATTACAAACGGCTCGCTATGCACGTTACGACTATCAAGATAGCGGTGTCGAAGGTGCTTATAGCAGTAATGAATATGGCACTGATGAGTATGGTAACGATAATGACAATGGCGCAGACGCTGTCGATGAGAGCCGAGTTGACGATACTCAAGATGATATGAATGAAAAATAGAAGTCAAATGACATTATCTCATTGCATTTCCGCTCATATCTATTAAGGATAAAAAATGAAAACAGTACATCACACCATTGCACAACGTCTGCCATTTAAGACTAAAAACAATCTGCTAATAACCAGCGCATTTTTGACAGGGGCGCTGTTGTTAACAGGTTGCCAGTCTACCAGTTTGGGCCAGTCCAACACGGTGGCTGTAAAACAAGCACCTAGCATTGCCAAAAAAACATTAGAAACAGCACTACAAAAACAGCGTCGTCAGTCCTTTAGCTATCATAGTAATCTTGAGATTGGCAATAACCAACAATTTACAGATACTGATACTAGTACGGAGAAAATGGCGGCATCAGACTATGTAGATGAACACTGCGAAGAGACACATGACCAAGCGTACGCCGCTCTAATCCTGCAAGCCGAACAGCAAAACAAAGATATCTTAGCGGTGGATTACGATACTAAGCGTGACAGCATAAGGCAGTCGTATTTTGAGTGCGTAGCTGCCTATCATGCATGGGATGACCATCAATACGATAGTGATGTAAAAGTAGCACCAGATTATCAAGCGCTATTTGATAATTATGAAGATAAACAAAGACCGTTAGATAGGAAGAAAGCACAGTTATTAGATGAGTATCTACTAAAGCCGCTTTCTATCGACTCTCAAGGGATCTATCAACCGATGGCAGGCAAGGCTACGATGCTCGCTAGTGCACAGTATCAAGCACGTAATCATCACAGCAGTATCAACCAGCCTATTTATATGGATTTTAAAAACGGTGATATTTACCTATGGGCAGATAATTTTGCGATTTTAAATTCAGAATTGTTAGACGATAAACTCGGTACAAAATGGCAAAACAAGTGGTTAAAAATAGCCATTGATGATGGTACATTGCCTAAAGGATTTGGTGGTGAAGTCATTAAAAGCCACTTTGCAGCGTTAGATGCGACTTATGATGCGGCTCCTGTCAGCCAGTTTAATTATGTAGCTCCTAACTCACTTGCTTCACTATCTCCAAAACTGCCCGCGCACCAGTTATCGGCTATGCTACCAAGCGATCAAATCATTCGCCGAGTACAAAGCTTTGAGGATTATCAAGCGTCGCAACAGAAATATATGCAAATTTTCTACGATCGAATCAGTGAAAAATACCCAGAGCTGGTACAAGAACCCGAACCGATGACAGCGTTTGAGTCGATTCAAAATCCAAAGGCATTTACCAGTAAGTCTATTGTACAAAAAATACTGGCTATGATAAAAGATCAAATGAATGAGGAAGTCACGACAGGTGAGGTCGTTGCCAATACAGAAGTACAGGAACTGTACGGGTTTGATAAACGTGGTCAACTCAAATGGGAGCACTTACGTCGTCAGTTAGATAACACTAGCGAAGCGAATAGTAATAAGGGTATGAGGATAGATGTGTTGCAGCAGTATTCTGCTATTAGCACTAAGAGCTTGGCGTTTCCTAACCTACCAAGCAATGTGCAGATGCCGAACGCTAGCAATAGCATTGATTTACGAGAGTATGGTCCTGAGCTGCTGCAATATTACCAAGATGGTAATGGCACGGCAGTAGGTAAAATGGTCTTTAACATGTTGCCGATGGTCAGAGAGCGTTTTGGTTCGGTTGAGTAACTGATTAGAGTATTAATAAGTAGATAGAAAGCATTATTAGTTTTTGAACAGGATAATTTTGCATTAAAAAAAGCGCACCTATTAAAGGCGCGCTTTTTCATTTTATACGTATACAGCTGGGTACAATAACACTTTTCCGGAGTGGTTTATTACATACCTTGATGCTGTTTGTCATGGCCTTTACGGTCTTTTGAGTGCTTGCGACCTTTTTCTTGTCTCTCTGATTTCATTTGTTCCATCTTTGCACGTTGCTCAGCAGTCAATACTTGAGCGATGGCATGTTGGGTTTGTACACGTTCGATAAAACGTTGCTTTTCTTTTGCCGCTCGTTGATCAGCCAGACGGTTTAAAGCAGCAGTATTCAAAGTGCTAGCATTGGTCAGTGCTTGTATTTGCTGATCCATTTGCGCGCGTTCCGCTTGATGTTCTGCACGGTCAGCAGTGCGATCGCCACGTTTATTTTGCATGATGGCTTTGATTTGCGCTTGCTGTGTCGCGGTTAAGTCCAGTTTTGACATTGGGCCTCTCATCGCGCCATCTTTGTGGTTCTTTTGCATTTGCGCAGTTGGCGTTGTATCAGTGGTTGCGTTAACGCTGGTGCAAGCGGTCACTGTAAATATGCTAGACGCTGCTAATACTGAGCCTAATAGTAATTTTTTCATCATAATATCCTTGATTACATTAAGTTTGATTTAATAAACACTAAATTTTTATCTCGCAAGTACCATCTGTTGAACGTTATCGCTCGTTATGGTCAGCCATCTTAGAAATGCAATACTTGCTGTTGATAGGAGTATATTACGACAGTTAAAGGTTACGAACATTTATGAAGTATTAAGAAAGGTAACGTTTCTGGTGAATTGGCAAGTGCTTGCCTGATAATATGGTTAACTACAGTCTACCGACAATAAAAATGCCACGGCGACAATCTTGCTAGTCATATTACAGTGACACTTGTACGTGGACTTATTGCGTCATGATTACTATAGATTGAGTAAATAGAAATAAATAAAAATTAAAGGAGAGAAGCATGCCAAATATCCTGATAGGCGATGACGACGAAGAGTTGACTCAGTTATTGCAAGAGTACTTGGACAATCACGGCATTCGCTGTGACTGCGTGCATGATGGTGCAGCAGTCATACAACGACTCAAAGCAGTAGCACACGAAGATACGGTCTATGATTTACTCGTACTCGATATTATGATGCCGAAACTAGATGGGTTAAGTGTGCTGCGCCAATTACCAAATATTATCGACATTCCAGTCATTATGCTGACAGCGAAAGGGGAGGAGATTGATCGTATTATTGGTCTAGAGCTTGGTGCCGATGACTATATCACCAAACCTTGTAACCCTCGAGAGCTGCTAGCGCGTGTCAATGCAGTGATTAAACGTACCAATATGACCGCATCAGAGCATACTCCGTTGCCAGAAAGTCGTTTGCATCTCGATCAAAACCAACGTGCCTGTCAGATAGATGGGGTAACGCTACAAGTCACTGGTACAGAGTTTGATCTGCTCGTGGCTCTGCTCAAGCAAAAAGGGGAGGTGGTAAGTAAAGCATGGCTGTCAGAAAATGTCTTGCAGCGTGAGTTGCAGCCATTTGACCGTAGCCTTGATGTACACGTATCTCGCTTACGCAAAAAACTTCAACCTTTCCACGATGAGCCAATAAAAGCGGTGCGTGGTAAAGGTTATCAATTGGTGCTGTAATGACGGACATATCGATGAAAGCTTCTGAGCAGACCCTCAAAAAATCACTTAAGTTTAAGGTGCGCATTACTCTGTTTTGGCGTTTGTTCCTGAGCCTATTATTGACGATTTTAATCACCTCTGTATTGTCCATCGTGGTAGAGCGCTGGTTGGCTGAAAAAGAGCTGACCTCTCGTATGGATGTGCAAATCGATAGCCTGTTGATAAAGCGTGAAGAGATGGTCGCGTCACTACGGGCTGGTGATGTAGAGTCTGTCAGGCAGATGTATCGTCAAGACCGACAGCTGATGAATCAAATCAGAGTTTATGATGAGCAAGGCGCTATTATATTCCCGCGTTACCGTGACAAAGACGATCGGGCGCAAGGACAACTGCAAAGTGGTCGGCAGCTAATGGATCGTGCGATACAACCGGTGCGACCGGTGTCGCCTAGACCACCTAGAGTAGAGAATAACGTTTATGGTGTAGAAGGTCGTAATGCTGACAATAGACTGCGTGAACACGACAATGAGATACCAAAAGATGAGCTTTCTTTTTGGCAAAAATTCTTAAAGCCGAGAACGGCAAGTAGTGCAGCAGTAGCTGATATCGATACTCGTCCTGAATTGGCCGATATGTCTGTTGAATTACCTGATGGTCAGTCAATCATCGTACAGTTGCGTCCGCATTTGCGTTTTTCAGACGTGGTAGAGATACAGCACGGTAATTTCCCAATACGTTTGCTATTGATCGTTATCTTTAGTGTATTGGTCTGCATATGGCTCAGTCGTACGTTAACCCAGCGAATTGGCCGTGTACAAAATACCGTACACCGTATGATTGATGGTAATTATCAAGCCAACCCAGAACTGTCCAAGATGGGCGATGATGAGTTGGGGCTATTAGCCAAGGACGTTGCCCATCTCTCGACCAGACTCGTCGATAGTGAGCTGGCACGTAAGCAGATGCTTAGTGATATCTCACATGAGCTGCGTTCGCCACTTGCTCGTCTGGATGTCGCGACTGAGCTGACTCGAGACTTTGCGCCCAATGCCAATCGTTATCTGGACCGTATCGATAAAGAATCTACACGAATGAATGAGCTGATTGAGCAAATCATTCATATTCAATCCCTACAAATGCAGCAATATACCGTCGATAATTTGGAAAGTGAGGCAGTCGACATATCTGACATTATTAGTAATATCGGAGAGGATGTCTGCTTTGAGTTTCAACATAAAGACGTGCATTGGCAATGGCAACTGCCTGTAGCCTCAGCGTTAGATAGTTTGGAAGGATTTTGGACAGTTCAAGGTAATGCAGAGCAGTTGTATAGCGCGCTTGAAAATGTCATTCGCAATGCTTTTATGCACACGGCAGCGGGTTCGACAGTGATTGCGGAAATCAAAGCAATACAAATGGACAATAAGGCACCAGCTGTTCAAATTAATATAACAGACGAAGGTGGCGGTGTCGCAGACAAAGACTTAGAACGTATTTTTCATCCCTTTGTGCGGCTCGATACTGCTCGGCATCGTGATACTGGCGGCTATGGTCTTGGATTGGCCATTGTTCATGCTGTAGTTATGGCGCATAAAGGATATATCAATGCTCATAACCGACAAGATGGTATTCAAGGGTTGGTGGTTCAAATAGTGCTACCTAGCAGATAAAAAGATAAATAATGTAGAAACAATTTATGTAACCAATATGCGCTTATCCTGTATTTGTAATGTGTATAAGCGCATATTTAGTAGTAGATAAAAGCTGACTCTTTTTAAAACCGACGTAATTTATTACAAATAGGCAAAAATTAAAAGCAATTATATTCGTTTATATGAATATAACTGACGAACGGTATCAAAACACGGATGAACGGCATTGTCTCTCTGTATATATTCGGTAATACTAATATATACAGAGAGTGATAAAGATTATACAAAACAGAACGTCTTATTCCTTAAAGACTATTACAACTATTATTTGAACAAGGTCTCATTATTATAAGCTTATAACCCGTTTTATTTTGTCACATCGTCTCTCTGACATGGATTTTATCTCTGATTTTTTAAATCTGACAAGTCTGTAAGGGAGTACGCATCATGAACCGCATCTATAAAGTCATCTGGAATGAAGCCCTAAGTTGTTTTACCGCCGTTGGTGAATACGCGAAGGGACGTGGCAAATCTTCCAAATCTAGCGTTAGCTCTAACGCTACCATTAACACAACGGCTAACCTATCTGTTATCCATACGTTACGTCTGAGTACTATAGCGCTTGGGCTACTAGCGGCTGGCTTCGGCATGCAGGCGAATGCATTGGGTACTTACTTTGCTGGAGACGACCCAACACCTAGAATACATACCAATTCATTCTTTCATCAAACACTAACGGTGCAGGGTGGAGAGACGGTCATTGGCGATCCCAATACCAAAAATATCAGTGTGACTGCCAATAGGCGTGATAAAGCGCTAACGATAAAGCTCGATGAAAATGTCGACTTAGGGACTGATGGCAGTCTCAAAACGGGCGATACTTTAGTTGATAATTCAGGCATTAAGATTACAGCCATAAATCCAGCCAATAGTGTCACTTTGAGCAATAGTGGCCTAAACAATGGTAATAACAAAATCACCAATGTAGCCAATGGTGCTGTGATGGCAGGGAGTAAAGATGCAGTTAATGGCTCGCAACTTCATAGCTTAGCCAGTACGGTTGCGGCTAACAAAACCAAGTACTACAGTGTAAACAGCAGCGCCACAGGGTTGTTAAGTAACGAAAACAATGATGGTGCAACAGGCTACAATGCGATGGCTATGGGGGGCAATGCCAGTGCATCTGGTAGCCAAACGATAGCCATTGGTAGTGGCGAGAGTGGTCAGCACACGACTGCATCAGGAGAACAATCCATCGCTATTGGTGCAAATGTTGTCTCAAAAGGTAGCTCTTCTATTGCTATCGGTGGTGACGATTTGAATGCTGCATCCGAAGCAAACACCGATGGCACAGCTAATGTTGGCCAAAACAGTGGTAGTGTTAATACGGTGTTTAGATCTTACACTGGTCGAGATCTTGTTGAACCAACACAGTATGATAGGAATACTGAAGCTGCAGGTGCAGCCTCCATAGCTATTGGCTCAAAGGCGCTATCTACAGGAGACTTGTCTACCGCTATTGGCGTGCAATCTAGTACAGCAGGTATTGCAGCTTCCGCCTTTGGTATTGGTGCATCAGCGAGCAAGGATGGTTCTGTCTCTCTAGGTGCCGGCGCTCAATCTAATACTCAAGATGGCGTGGCGCTAGGATCACAATCTGTAGCTAACGTTGCAGGTGGTGCGCTTGGGTTTGCTCCATCAAGTGCTAGTGTCATAGACAAAGCAGCTATTACAGCAACTAATAGTACAGGTCTTGGTGCAGTTTCTGTTGGTAGCTCTACTAATGGTACTCGCCAAATTGTAAATGTCGCAGCAGGTACTCAAGACAGTGATGCAGTAAACGTATCTCAATTAAAAGCGTTAGATACTATCGTTGCTGGCATTGACTTCCCTATCCGCTCTAGCAGTACACAGCCATACACCACATCAGTAACAGGTACTGACGCTCTTGCCGTTGGCTCGAATGCCAATGCAAAAGGTAATAATGCAACCGCTGTTGGAGAGAGCGCATTTGCAAACGCAAATGCAACCGTCATCGGTGAAGGCGCAAGATCTTCGTTCAATGGTTTTGCTGGTGGTCAGGAGGCCAAAGCGGGTGTTAATTCAGTGGCGATAGGTCAAAGAGCCACAAACGGAACTGCAAGTCGTGCGGTTGCGATAGGATACGAAGCAAAAGCGACTGCTCAAGACACCATTGCACTTGGTCTTGATGCACGAGCTGAAGCGTTAGGTAGTGTTGCACTAGGTAAGGGTTCTAGAGCAAATGCACTAAACAGTGTCGCTTTAGGTCAAAACTCTATTGCAGCTGTACAAAGCGGCGCATCTTTCTTAACCAACGTCGCTGCTGATGCCAATAACGGCACCGTCTCAGTAGGCGCTGTTGCAAGCGAACGTCGTATCATTAACGTTGCAGGTGGTTCAGCAGATACGGATGCAGTGAACGTATCTCAGCTAAAAGTGGTTACAGAAACAGCCAATAGAGGCTGGGATATCAGCGCACAAGGTGATAGTGCTACCGCAAGTACGGTAGAACCTGGCGAATCAGTTGACTTCAATAGTAAAAACAGCAATATCACTGTCTCCAAAACAGCTAATAACAATGATGTCTCGTTCGAACTCAACAACAACTTAGACCTAGGTAATAACGGTAGTGTAAGAATGGGTTCGAGCTTTCCATTTGGTTTTGGTGATACAACAACACTTGATCGCTCAGGTCTAACAACAGGTAACTCATACCTTAGTACAACTGTAGATGGTTTAGGTGTTAGAACCGGTAATGCACTGGCTAGTACATCAGTTAATGGCTTAGGAGTATTTGTGAATGGCCCACTAGGTATTCCTAGTACTGTTCTAACCATGGATGGTTTAACAATTATCGGTGGTCCAAGCGTAACAAGGTCTGGTGGTATCAATGCTGCCAACAAAAAGATTATCAATGTTGATAACGGTGAAGACCCAAATGATGCTGTCAATGTCAGTCAGCTCAATAGTGCCTCCGCTGCCGCTAAAACAGAGGTCGCCGCAGGTACTAACGTGGCTGACGTTGTGAAGTCTACAGGTGGTAACGGTCAAGATGTTTATACTGTTAATGCAGATGGCGTTACTGCTTCAGCAGGATCTGCAGCTGTCACAGTCACAGCAGGTGAAAAAGATGATACAACTAACACCACCGATTACGCTGTTGACTTAAGTGCCGATAGTAAAGCTAGTCTAGTTAAAGCAGACAGTGCTATGCAGACCATTATTGCTCAAATAGATGGCGTTGATGTTAAAACGCTTAACCAAACGGACAATACGGCTAACTTCCTAACGGGAGATAACATTGTTCTTAGTGCCGAGGATGGTGGCATTAAAGTTGCTACAAAAGAAGATGTCACTTTTACTAGTGCTAGCTTTGCTGATAGTACAGTTCGTGTGAATAGTGAAGGTCTTGATAATGGTGGCAATAAAATCGTTAATGTAGATGATGGTCAGGGAGATACAGATGCCGTCAATGTTAGACAATTAAATGCAACCAACAATACAGTGGACCTAGGACTGAACTTCACAGGAGATGATACAAATGTTGTCGTCAATCGCAAGTTGGGTCAAACGTTGACACTCCAAGGAGGCGCGACAGAGTTAACTGAGAACAATATCGGTGTGATCGCTGATGAAAAGGGCAATCTAAATGTTAGATTGGCTGAAGATGTCATGCTTGGTAAAAACGGTAGCGTGAGAATGGAAAGCACGGTACTTAACAATGCAGGCGTCACCATCACTGATGGTCCTAATCAGACCATTACGTTAAGCAACGAAGGTCTTGATAATGGTAATAATAGAATTATCAAAGTTGATAAGGGAATTGCCCCAACCGATGCCGTAAACTTTGCACAGCTCACTATGACTAATGATGAAATCGCTAAAGGCATCAAAATTGGTGACGGCAATAGTGCTAATGATCAGCAATTTGCATTAGGCGATACCATCAATGTCACAGGAGATAACAATCTGACTACTGTCGCTTCTGCGACTGGCGTCCAAGTGAAACTGAATAATCAGTTAGACCTTGGAAATGATGGCAGTATACAGATAGGCAATAGCATCATGAGTGATGCAGGCTTTACCTTCGTTGGAAATGGCGTGAATAGAATGGTTTCGCAGGTCTCATTGAGTAGCCGTGGTCTAGATAATGGAGGCAACACCATTCGCAACGTTGGGGAAGGTGTGCTAAATACGGATGCTGTCAATGTTGGGCAGTTAAAAGATGTCGCCATTGCCTTGGATCAAGGTTGGGGCATCACCGCTCAAGGTGATATCGCTACGATGGTAAAACAAGGAGATGCTGTCGACCTCAGTAGTAAAGACGGTAATATCAAGGTATCTAGGAAATCAGTGAGTAATGTGGCTGCTTTCGATAGTAGTCCATCACTACAAGCTGCAGCCATACCTACCAATGCTAATGATATTAGCTTTGATCTGAACCCAGATATTACTTTGAATAGCGTAACCACTGGTAGTACGGTTATGAATGACAATGGACTGACCATTGCAGGTGGCCCAAGCATCACAAAAATTGGTATTGATGCTGCTAATACCAAAATTACCAACGTTCAAAATGGAGAAGTTTCGGCGACAAGTCAGGACGCTATAAATGGTGGTCAGCTTTATGCCCAAGGAGCTGGTATCAGTAGTATTATCGGTGGTGACACTGTTTACAATGCCGAAGATGGTACTTTTACCAACGGTGACATTGGTGGAACGGGTGAAAGTAATATCGATGGTGCGATCGCTTCTATCAGACAAGGCACGATTGAAATTAGTGAAAATGTGCAAATTAACACAGAGAGCATTACTACTAATACAACCAATATCGCGACCAATACGACAAATATTGCTACGAATACCAGCAATATCACGACCAATACCACGAATATCAAAACCAATACGGATAAGCTAGATGCTGGACTCAATTTTGGCGCAGACAGTGGTGCCAATATCAATAAACCAATTGGCGATGAGAGTGTCCTCAGTTTCACTGGTGGCAATAACATCACTACCACAGCAGATGGCAGTAGTATTAAGTTTGATCTAAACGGTAATATCAGCGTTGATAGTGTCACAGTTGGGACAACGATTATCAATAGTGAGGGCATCAGTATGCAAGATGGGCCAAGTATGACATCTCAAGGTCTATATGCTGGTAACCAACGCATGACTGGTGTCGCCGATGGGGTCGAAGCAACAGACGCCGTCAATTATAGTCAGCTTAGCGCGCTTGATAGTCGACTCAATAACAATATGAGCGATCTTGGCTACAAAATCGACGAAGTAGAAGACGATGCAAATGCAGGTATCTCAGCTGCGATGGCAATGTCGGCAATGCCTCAGGCCTATATCGCAGGTAAGTCATTGATCGGTGGCGGTGTCGGTACCTATAATGGAGAGAGCGCTGTAGCAATTGGTTTCTCTAAGTTATCTAATGACGGTCGCTGGGTCATCAAGGTAAATGGTACAGCAGATACTCAAGGCAACGTAGGCGGTGCAGTGGGTGCAGGTTTCCATTTTGACTAAAGCCTTTCAGCTGTAGTTATCGATAGACTATAAAAAAGTAAGACATTGGATGTCTTGCTTTTTTACGGCTTAAAGATAAACAATTAAAGTAATAAAGCTATCGATAAATAAAAATAAGCGCTTGTAAGTTGTATCTTACAAGCGCTTATTATTTATAATTAAGACTCTGTTATATTCTGAACATTGCGCCATTCGGTGTCAGTCCAACATAGGCCATACCTGCTTGATTCATCCAGTGAGGTTGAATGATGCCATGCTGCAAAATCGCATGAATATCTCTATGTGCCCTTTCTATCTTATGTTTTTTATATAAGGAAGCCGTGCCTGCGACTGCGTAAATTTCAGATACCATCTCGCGAGCTTCTCTTGCGGCTTCACAAGACGCTGCCCATACATCTGCAAGCTGTATATCAGTAAAGATGTTCTGCTGCTGTGCTTCTTTCCATAGTATCTCGACACTATAATGCAGTTGGGCGCGTTTCGATGCCAGTATTGTTTTACTCTTAGCAATGGTAGCTTGTACCGTTGCACGGTCGCGTAGATCTGGACTCTTACCAGGTGTTACTCTCTCAAGGCACATATCAACCAAATCATCCATAGCGGATTTTAATACGCCTAGTGCCATAGCGGCACAGCCAGCAGCATTGATACAACCGATAGGCAGACGACTGTAGGCAGTATCGACAGCCACAGGACTATCGAAGTCAACTGCATAAGCCTCTTTGACAAAAGCGTCTTTAACAACGATATCGTGGCTACCTGTGCCATTTAGGCCGCCCACATCCCATGTATCAATGATTTTTACGTCTTTCTTTGGAATAAAAAACAGCTTTAAATTTGCACCTGGGCCAAGGGTTGTAGGAGAGCCTTCGGAGATAACGAGGCAACGTAACACAAACCAGTCAGCCAATTGGCATCCAGAGACGAGTGTCCATTGTCCTGATACCATGTAGCCATTATCTACTGTTTGGGCCACGCCTTCAGGCCGTGCGGAATTGGCATAAACATGAGAGGGGTCGCTGTATACCTCTTTAATGCTGGATTCATCCAAAAATCGACCGAATGTACAGGCCAAATGGTTGTTCCAAACGATCCAAGCAACAGAGGCCTCAGCACTGGCCAACGTCTCATAAGTTTTTAGCGTTTCTATTGGGTTTCCTGCCCATCCTCCTAACGATTTAGGTAAGCCCATTCTAAACAATGCAAATTCTGAAAGTTTATTGACTACCACGGGTGCAATTTTTCTAGCGCTTTCTGTTTCATCTCTAAACATGATTGCTGATGCATAAATCTTGTTTGCTGCATCCGATGGTAGGGTGGTTATCTCTGCTGAGGATATATCATTCATATTGTTCAACCTTATTGTGATGAATAAGACAGTACTTTTTTCTACAGCTAATAAAGTACAAATTTGAGCGATGACAAATGCTTATATAAAGAATAACCAACAGCTGCCCACCATACAACCGTTAATATGAATATATTAAAAATTATATTGTAAAAATTGAATAAATAATAATCAATGAGGCTAAATTCAGCGATTAAGCTAGAAGTTAAGCTGCGAAAATAGGTAGGGGTAAAGAATAGCGAAGAATAAAGCTCGACCAAATACTAAGTGTTAATTCTAAGTCACTTAATATTTGGCTGAGAAGATAAATATTCTATAAAGATAGGTATCCTATAAAAACTGTCTCAAATTAGGCATCACGTTTCGGTGCATCAGGCTGCATCATAGGATCCGCCTCTGCAAAGGCTTTTAGCGTACGGCAATGAGTATCAATGGCGACGATATTGGGATAAGCGCTCAAATCTACTTTGAAGCGGCGAGCAGAAGAGACTTGCGGAATCAAATAACAATCTGCGAGAGTAGGACTGTCCCCATAGCAGAACTGTCCGCGATTGTTATCCGCCGCCAAACGTGTCTCTAAAGCGGCAAAACCTTCACTGATCCAGCGATTGCACCATGCAATCACATCTTCCTCGTTTACTGACAACTCATTGCGTAGGTACTGTAAGATGCGGCGATTATTAATTGGGTGGATGTCGCAACCAATCATGGCGCTCAGCGCGCGTACGTGCATACGCCCAGCAGCATCGTTAGGCAATAATGGATGCTCAGGGTAGACCTCTTCTAACCACTCCAAGATAGCTGGACTTTGGTATAATAGTAAATCGTCAGTTTGTAGGACAGGCACCAATCCTTGTGGATTAATTGCTTTGAAGGCAGACTCTAACTGTTCATCCTGTGCCAGATTGATCGTGATATCATTGTAATCTAAGCCTTTTAGATTCATAGCGATACGAGTACGGTAAGACGTGCTACTACGAAAGTAGCCATAAAGTGTCATCATGATTTATGTCCTTATATTGATGTGTTTTTAAAAGAATAAATACTATGAAGTAGGGGCTGTATCTCACTGGTATTTGATCGAGCAAGTCATTATTGAACAAACCATTAACAAGCAGACCGTCATTAGAAAATAACCAAGCACACCAGAATCGAGCAAATCATGCCAGCAGACAAAACCCTTGTAGACAGTTCTATCACCAGTAAAAACCAAAGTGGCGTCCAGTCGCTTGAGATTGGGCTGTCGATACTCGATGTGCTGCTCGACCGCAATGAGCCTATGATGCTAAAGGATATCGCTGAAGCCATGCAAATGCATCCAGCAAAATCCCATCGTTACTTGGTCAGTCTCATCCGTAAAAACTACGCGCGTAAGCTTGATGATGGGCGCTATGGGCTTGGCGATAGAGTCAATGCATTGGCATCACTAGGACATACTGGACTCAACCAAAACAATCTTTTGGCACGTCTCACGCAAGTGGCTAATGAAATCAAAGACACCTTAAATTGCGGTGTGCAAATTGCCAAATGGTTTAGCGAAGGCCCTATTATTATTCAGTCCGTTGAGCCAGACAGTCCGATTAGTATCATTACTCGCATTGGCTCACGTATGCCTCTGACGACATCGGCCACAGGGCAGTTATTTGCCAGTTATCAACCTGATGCCGTCATTCAGCCATTGGTCACAGCTGAATGGCATACGAGTAATACCGCCGCAGATATGGCCGAGAAGTGGCAGCACTTTACCCAGCTACAGGCCAAGATTCGTACTCAAGGCTATGCGACAGTGACGGGCGATATGCTCATGGGTATTAACGCCATTACGATTCCTGTAATATTGCCACAGCTTGCCAGTAGCGCTGTTAACCCACCCACGAGTAGTGATAAAATTGTTAACGAAGCGCTACCGCTAGAATATGCTATCACTATCATTGGAACAACAGAGCAATTGCCTATGAGTGAGCAACATAATGTGGTTAAGCAAATACTGGCGATAGCACAGCGTTATCAAATTGCCTAGCCAGTATGTGGTGCTATAAGCTAGGGCGTGCCTTCAATTCATCCTCTAAACCATACAGGCGCTACTGGCCGCTTTTGCTTTTTCGTATACGTTGTCAGCATCTAGGCCAGTTGCATTTACTTCATCAAGGTAATGCTGAGAGCCTTCCATTAATGGACCTCTCCAATCTGGATCATTAAGTGGATCAGGGATATCAATCATAATATCGCCTTTTTCTTTGGCAGCGGCCATTGCTTTGGCATTGCTGACGTCAAATACTTTAGAGATATGCGCTGCCAGCTCTGGGCCAGAATTATCATCAATCACTTTTTTGAGGTCATCAGGCAAGCTGTTATATTTCTCTTTGTTCATGCTAATCACAAAGGTAGAATTATAAAAAGGGATGTTGGTGTGCGTATTGATCAGCTCATCAAGGCGAAACGCTTGAATGGGTTGCCAAGTAAAGCTGAGCCCGTCAATGACACCGCGCTGCAGAGAGGTATAGGTATCACTGGCAGGCATGCCGACAGGTGCAGCGCCCGTCGCCTCAATAATGTGGCTAGCAACCGCAGAAGGTTGGCGAATACGCAGACCTTTCATATCAGCTGGTGTGCGAATCGGTTTATCAACCGTATGAAGCGCACCTTGTCCAGTTCCTATCAACGCGAGCAAGTGAGTGTCTTCATACTCATCTTTAATAACACCATCATCATATAGCTTATGAAGTATACAGCTCTGCTGCTGTGCGGTATTTGTGATACCAGGCAACTCTACAATTTGCGTTAAAGGAAATCGTCCTGCTGTATATCCTTGTGCTTGCATACCAATATCCACGCTACCTTTCGCCGTAGCGTCATAGGTAGCACCTGGTTTGCTGAGCGTCGCAGAAGGGTAGATCTCAACCTTTAATCGGCCTGTTGAATCGGCTTCAATTTTTTTCGCCCATGGTTCCAATGCTTCGGTGTTTATGTTGTCAGTGGCAGTCATGAAGTGCGAGAACCGCAACGTTGTCACTTCACCTACATCTGTAGACGCGCCTGCTGCTTGGTCGTTATTGGAGCAGCCAGTCATCGCAAGCGAGGCGGCTAAGAGTATTCCTAGCGGGGTTCTTATTTTCATCATAGAATCCTTTCATGATGGTTAGATAGGGTTCGGTATTGTTTACTACCTATTGACACCTAGGGTATGTCGTCAATTAGCTACTTTATAATTAAAGCGATGATTAACTGATCATGTAAAAAGGCAGTAAACAGGATTACAGAAGAGTTACTCGCCGACAGGAGCAGTTTCGCGTGCTTCAGCCAACTCATCACTATGCAAAAAATGTGTATGTGCAGGAGCACGCTTGGTACGAGACCATTCATCTAACATGTCTTGCTTGATGGCATCTGTAATCATCGAGACTTTGTCTTCTGAGGTTGGATCGTCATAGGTTAGTTCTAGACGATGACCATTGGGATCAAAGAAGTAAATAGAATGGAATATACCGTGATTGGTTACGCCAATGACATCGATGCCGCCTTGTTCCAAATGCTCTTTGGCAACGATTAGCGCCTCACGGTCCTTAACCTTTAGCGCTAGATGTTGCACCCAGTTTGGGGTGTTGGGATCAAAGCCCATTTCAGGCTGGTTGGGCACTTCAAAAAATGCCAAGACATTGCCATTACCTGCGTCCAAAAAGACGTGCATATAGGGGTCAAAGGCTTTGGTAGAAGGTACGTGATCTTCTGCAAATGCCAAGATAAAATCCATATTAAGGTTTTTCTTGTACCATTCGACGGTTTCTTTGGCATCCTTGCAGCGATAAGCCACATGATGAATTTTTTCAATTTGAAAGCTCATATCAAACTCCTTTTGATAAGGCGCGTCACTCATTTGGCTTTATTCACATAACGACAAGTAGGTGAATGTGTTTGTTTTCCTATCAGCCTGCATGAGAATTTTCACGCCTATTTTGCTATTTCTCTGTCTATGTTTTTTTTAAATACTATTTATCAGTCAATACTTTCCAAATACTACTTGTCAAAATCAAAGCTCAGCGCTGGTAATACCTTGCCGCGTACTTCACCAAAGCCAACACGGATGCCGTCTTTTTCGCTATAGCCTTTCATGATGACCGTGTCACCATCTTCGATAAAGCTGCGTGTTTCGCCACCTTTTAGTGTGACTGGTTTGGTAGCGTTCCAAGCAATCTCTAGCATCGAGCCATAAGAGTCAGGCGTTGGCCCTGAAATCGTACCTGAGCCCATCATGTCACCAACTTCGACTTTGCAACCAGTGATAGTGTGGTGGGTAAGCTGCTGTGCCATTGACCAGTACATGTATTTGAAGTTGGTCTCGCAAATGACTGTCGCTGTTTCTGCATTTTCAGGCAGTAACTCAACCGATAGATTGATGTCAAAGCTGTTGTCGCTCGCTTTTTCATTTAAATATGCAAGTGGCTTGGGTTCTTGAGTTGGACAAGCTGTTTTAAACGGAGCCAATGCATCCATGGTGACAATCCAAGGAGAAACCTCGGAGGCAAAGGTCTTGGCATTAAATGGACCTAATGGCACGTATTCCCATTTTTGGATATCTCGTGCTGACCAATCATTGAGCAACACCATGCCAAAGATATGATTAGCGGCATCATCTACGGCGATTGGCTGACCGATATGATTACCTTTACCAACGACAAAGGCGGTCTCTAGTTCGAAATCCAAGCGCTTACAGGCTGAGAAGATAGGACGCTCATCAGGGCTAGGCTTTAGCTGACCGGATGGACGTACGATATCAGTTCCACTAACGATAACGGTGCTGGCGCGTCCGTTATAGCCAACTGGCATTTCGGTCCAGTTAGGCAGTAGGGCGTTGTTTGGATCGCGGAACATGGTGCCGACGTTGGTCGCGTGCTCTTTCGATGAGTAAAAATCGGTAAAACCCGGTACTTGCACTGGCAAATGCATGGTGACGTCTGCTTGCTTAAATAGCGCCTTTTTTTGCAAGTCTGCATTGTCACGTAAGGTGTCAGTGTCGCTAGACAGCAGTGTTTGAATGGTCGTGCGTGCCTGCGTCCAATTGTCTCGACCAGAATCAATAAAAGCATTTAGCGTGGATTGGTTAAAATAAGGACCACCTTCCAAACTTAATAGACCTTCGGCTTCGAGTACAGATAGATCCAGTACATGCTCACCGATGGCAATGCCTGCACGGCGATTTTTATCACCAGCAGCGTCTTTGGTCTCGCTAAAGATGCCATAAGGGAGATTATGAATAGAAAAGTCAGAGTCAGCAGCAATATCGATAAAAGAGGTGAGGGTGCTGTCAGTCGTTGACATGATTTGCTCCTTGCTAATATAAATTATGAATTACGTTATAATTAATTACTTACGTATAATGTAATTTATTGATATATGGATTGCAAGTTTTTTATGAAACGTCTAACGTCTTTTGTGAAAAGCTACTTTGAAAAGTGGTTGTCGTTGTTTTGACTAAACGGTTCTGACTAGATGATTTTAATAAAATAATTGTGACGAAATAATTTTGATTAAATGCTAGGCACAAAAAAAGGCCGAGCAATCGCTCAGCCTTTCTTATCTATGTTTATTTTTTATAAAGTTACATATTGAGTAATATGTTAAGTAACTTGGACTAATTAATCTTTTAAGACGTCTGCCATGGCATTGGCTACATAGTCGATGTTGCTGGTATTTAGGCCAGCCACACACATACGTGAGTTAGAAACCATATAGATACCAAACTCGGTCTGTAGGCGTTCGACTTGCTCAGGCGTGAGACCAGTAAAGCTAAACATGCCGTTTTGACGAGTGATGTAATCAAAGTTACGGTTAGGGATTTTAGCCTCTAATACCGATTTTAGCTTTAGGCGCATCGCTTTGATACGGTCGCGCATGGCATAAACTTCGCCAACCCACTGCTCATGTAGTGTTTCATCGTTCATAACGATATCGACCACACGTCCACCATGTGATGGCGGGCTTGAGTAGATACGGCGTACGGTCGCATTTAGCTGACCGAATACGCGATCGGTTTCGTCTACGGTTGGGCATACAACTGATAGGCCACCGACACGCTCACCGTATAGCGATAAGTTTTTAGAGAATGAGTTGCTAACAAACAATGGCAAGCCCATCTCAACCGCTTTACGGATAGCGTAAGCGTCGCTGTCCATGTCTTCGCCAAACCCTTGATAAGCGATGTCCATGAATGGAATCAGCTCACGCGCCTTCACGACGTTGAGTACGGTATCCCATTGCGCTTGGGTCAAATCCATACCGGTTGGATTGTGGCAGCATGGGTGTAGCAAAATGACGTCGTTTTTGTTTAATGTTTCAAAAAACGCAATCATTTCATCAAATTTGATGCTGCTGTTGGCTTTGTCGTAATACGGGTATTTCCCCACTTCTACATCAGAGCCTTCAAAGATAGCAATATGGTTGCCCCATGTAGGATCGCTCACATAGCACTTAGCTTGTGGGAACCAGTCATGAATAAATTCAGCACCAACTTTCAACGCGCCAGAACCACCGATTGTAGCGATGGTCGCGACCAAGCCATCTTTTAAAATCTGGGCGTCTTTACCAAACAGTAATTCCTGACAGCCTTTACGGTGGCCTGGTAGACCTGCCATTGGCAAGTATGGACGCGGTGCGATAGGATCAGCAATACGCTCTTCGGCTGTTTTTACACAGTCGAGTACAGGCAATACGCCACTCTCATCATAATAAATACCAATGCCTAAATTGACCTTGTTAGGATTGCTATCTGCTGAGTATTTTTCCATAAGACCTAAGATTGGATCACCAGCGTAATAATCGATACGTTCAAACATGCCATTTCCTTATAAAAATATAAATCGAGCAGCCGAAAATCATAGAGCAAATCGCGGCTGAACTCAACACGAGAGTGGGTTATATGCGGCAATTAATAAAATAAATAGCTAAATAGATTGTTTATCCATCTATCAAGCGCATTTGACATGCTATATGTCATTCGCTAGACGATGAGTCAGAATGATGTAGGTCGTTATAATGGGTCGCAAAATACGTTTGCAAAAACTGCTTAAAAGCAATTGTCGCCGGAGAGAGCGCCCGTGAAGCACGTTGATAAATAAAGAATTGCCGCATTTTGACTGGTTGAGTGAGTGGACGCATCAGCAGACTATTGGCGCTGACCCAATCAATAACTTCAGGCATGTAGGGTAGGCATAAGGTGATACCAAAGCCTTGGCGTGTCATCTCAAGCGCGGTGGACATAAAATTCACCTTGTATCGAGCTTGTTGGACATGAGCGGAGATAGAGTCGTCGAGCTCTGCGGTTACTTGATCTAGGAACGGACCTTGTAAAGTAATCAGCGGCGTTTCTAATAAATCTTGCCAAGTAATTTCGTCTCTTTGTGCCAGTGCATGATTATCTGGCATAACCACGCAAAATGGTAGCTGATATAACAAGTCAGCCCTGATGTCATCATCAGTTTCTATAAAACCAAGCTCGGTGCCAACGCCTAAATCGACTTCGATATCTTGAATATGCTTAAGTAAATTTTCGGCTGAGCAGTCCAATAGTGAGACGCCGATATTTGGGTATTCTTTGGCAAATTGGGCGATGACGGCAGGTAGGGATGATGCTGCAAACTGTGATACCGCCAAGCGCACCTGACCTTGGGCCAAGCTGGTCAAGCTACTTGCTTCATTTTCAAACAGCTGCATCTCATTCAAGATACGCCGCGCTTGTGGTAGTAGGTGCCGTCCTACTGCTGACAGAGACAACTGGCGAGTGGTGCGATCAAACAACACGATACCGAGGCCAGTCTCTAGTTCTTTAATCAATCCACTGACGGCAGATTGAGTCAGATACATCTGTTCGCTGGCACGAGTGAAACTGCCGTTGTCAGCGACTTTGATAAATGCGGTTAATTGGCGAATGCTGATATTCATAAGTAAACCTGATAAATAAATCATAAAAAACAATTAGTCTTATAAATAAAGCTAATCTAATATAAATACAACGTCAACAATAAAGATTGATTATTAATCGTTTTATAGACTTTTACTATTAATCGACTTTTACTACTCATCGATTTTCTATTACCAATTGAAATTAAGGATAATTACAATGGCAGATTTATTTGACAACCCAATGGGACTAAATGGATTTGATTTTGTCGAGTTTGCTTCTCCGCAGCCTGATGCAGTCGACGCATTGTTTAAGCAGCTTGGTTTTGCCCATGTCGCCAATCATCGCTCGAAAGACGTTGCGCTATATCGCCAAGGTGATATCAACCTTATTCTAAACCGCGAACCAAAAAGCCAAGCCAGTTACTTCGTTGAAGAGCATGGTGCTGGTGCTTGTAGCATGGGCTTTCGGGTAAAAGATGCCAAAAAAGCGTATGAGCGTGCGGTTGAAATGGGCGCGCAGCCAGTTGACGTACCAACTGGGGTGATGGAGCTTAGGTTGCCTGCTATCAAAGGCATTGGTGGCTCATTAATCTATTTGATTGACCGTTATAAAGATGGCGAATCTATCTATGATGTCGACTTTGAATTCTTTGCAGATATCGACAGAAACCCTGTCGGCTATGGCTTCAAAGTTATCGACCATCTAACGCACAACGTCTATCGCGGACGCATGGCGTACTGGGCAAAATTCTATGAGCGTATCTTTAATTTCCGCGAGATTCGCTACTTTGATATCAAAGGTGAGTACACGGGACTAACCAGTAAAGCCATGACCGCACCTGATGGAAAAATCCGTATTCCACTGAATGAAGAAGCCAAACAGGGCGGTGGTCAAATCGAAGAGTACCTAATGCATTTCAATGGCGAAGGTATTCAACATATTGCGCTAGCCAGTGATGACTTGTTTGCCAGTATCGATAAGCTAAAAGCGGCTGGTATTCCGCTTATGACCGCACCAAATGCTGCTTACTATGAAATGCTGAGCGAGCGCTTACCAAACCATGGTGAAAATGTTGCTGACTTGCAAACGCGCGGTATCTTGTTAGACGGCACAACAGAAGGCGGTGCACCGCGTCTGCTACTACAGATTTTCTCTGAAACTATTTTGGGTAGCCCAGTTTTCTTTGAGTTCATTCAGCGTAAAGGCGATTATGCAGATGGCTTTGGTGAAGGTAACTTTAAAGCGTTGTTTGAGTCGATAGAGCGCGACCAAGTACGTCGCGGCACAGTCGGTCAGCCAGAGACTGAAACCCTATAAAGTCACCTAACGCTTAGCCCACGTTTAATCAACGGACAAGACAAAAGGAGTTTGTGTTGTCCTTAATAAGTGCATTACCTAAAAGCATACTGCAAAGGTAATGCTCTCATTGCGATAAAAGGAATACAGGCATGGAACGCCTATCACAGATAGATTCTCTTAATACTGCCATCGGTACCAACAGCGTTGCTACTAATAAGCAAGGCAACGATGCGTCCAGTCATTCTAACGCGACAAATAAAAAACAGCCCTATATCTCACACCAACCCGATAGCCATGGTCATATTCACTATAGTGATGATGAGCATGCAATGTGGCAAGCGCTGCTGGCACGTCAAGCGGAACAAACGCCCAATCGTGCATGTACTGCATATCTAGAGGGTTTGACTAAGTTAAATTTACCGACGACGCATATCCCGCAGCTGCATGATATCGATGAGGTATTGCAAGCGACCACAGGTTGGCAAACTGCCGCTGTGCCTGCATTAATCAGCTTCGGTAAATTCTTTAAACTACTGGCCAATAAGTCCTTTCCTGTGGCGACGTTTATTCGTCGATTTGATGACATGGACTATATTGAAGAGCCTGATATCTTTCATGAAATCGTTGGGCATTGTCCGCTATTGACCCATCCTGCGTTTGCAGCCTTCAATGAAACGTATGGTAAGCTTGGTTTGAGCGCAACAAAAGAGGAGCGCTGGTTTCTAGCAAGGCTGTATTGGTTTACCATCGAGTTTGGCTTGGTTGGCAGTCGCGTAGAAAATCGTAGAATTTACGGCGGCGGTATATTAAGTTCACCTTCTGAAACGGTCTATGCGCTTGATCATACAGCACAAGAGCAATCAAACCTTCAATATACAACACAGCATCAGCTTAAACCGCAACCTGAATACCGAGCGTTTCATTTGCTTGATGTACTGCGTACGCCTTATCGTATCGATCAGATACAGCCGATTTACTATGTCATTGATGAATTAGATACCTTATTTGATATCGTCAATAGTGACATTATGGGTGCGGTCAAAAAAGCTATGTCGCTTGGACTATTTGAGCCGACCTATCCAGAAAAAACTCGTTAAAGATATCAATTCAAAATTAAACGTGAAAACCATCGCTTCAGTACGAAGTATTGAGATAGCAGAAAAGCTATATCAACATGAACGTACGAGTATTAGAAACTAGCTATCAAAACAACCATTAAAAACTGACATCGAAAACAGCCACTATAAAAGGATTTTATTATGACAGCACTATCACAAAACAGCTGCGAAGCTTGCCGCATTGGCGCACCGAAAGTCGATGAAGCCGAAGCAAAAGAATTATTACCGCAAATTCCTGATTGGTCATTGATCGAAGTAGATGGTATTCAGCAATTGCAGCGTCAGTATAAATTTAAAAACTTCGTTACAGCAATGGCATTTGCCAATCAACTGGCAGAAATCGCTGAAGCAGAAGGGCATCATCCGGGTATATTGGTAGAGTGGGGTAAGGCTACGGTCACTTGGTGGTCGCATAGTATTAAGGGCTTGCATCGCAATGATTTTGTCATGGCAGCTAAGACCGATGACTTACTGGGTAGTAATAAGTTGCTTCACTAGCAAATCACTTCAATCATACTTCTATTATCAAAATTAAAATAAAACCCAATCTAGTGCCAGTGTTTACTGGCATTTTAAGGATGTGTCATGCCACCAAAACCCCTCACATTAATCAGTGCCAAGCTCGCCTTTATCATATCCGCCATCGTCATCGGTATCATGGGTATCACCATGATCGGCTTTGGCTGGGTACCGCACCTGTCTCTTATCCTTGCCATCTGTGTGTTACTGGCTATTGGTATGTATAAAGGACTTAGCTTTGATGACATGCAGGCACAAATGGCCTCAGGTGTCATGCGTGGTATTGGTGCTATCTACCTGTTCTTCTTTATCGGACTGATGGTTGCGGCTTTGATGATGTCAGGTGCTATACCTACACTCATGTATGTAGGCTTTCAGCTGATCTCGCCTGAGTACTACTATATCTCTGCCTTTATCCTCACCTCTATTATTGGTATTGCTCTAGGTAGTAGTTTGACGACTGCAGCTACTTTGGGTGTGGCGTTTATTGGTATGAGTAATGCGTTTGATGCCAATGTGGCGATAGCAGCGGGGGCGGTAGTATCAGGGGCGTTCTTTGGTGATAAAATGTCGCCATTATCTGATACCTGTACTATTGCTTCCTCTGTCGTTGGTATCGATCTGTTTGAGCACATTCGCAATATGATGTATACGACAGTCCCTGCGTGGATATTGACGGTGATATTGTTTTGGATGTTCTCAGGACAGACGACCAGTGCTGATCTGAGTCACGTGACTATATTGCAAGGTCAGCTGATAGACAGTGGTTTGATACATGGGTATTCGGTATTACCTTTTGTAATATTGGTTGCATTGGCACTGTTTCGGGTCAATGCGATTTATACGATTATCTGTACCATTGCCGCGGCACTGATTATTACTTATATCTATAGTTCACCAAGCTTTGGACAGTTGGGCGGTTACTTGTTTGCAGGGTATGCTCCTGCTGAGTCATTAGAGCTAGGGGAAGTAGGCGGTATGCTGTCGCGCGGCGGTGTACAGAGTATGTTCTTTACGCAGGCGATTGTGATACTGGCATTAAGCTTAGGTGGTCTGTTAACGGCACTAGGTATTCTGCCAGCACTGCTATCTGGTATTAAGGACACATTGACGACATCAGGGCGAGCGATATTTGCCGCAGCGATGTCGGCACTAAGCATTAACGTGCTGATCGGTGAGCAGTATTTGAGTATTCTATTATCAGGTACGGCATTTCGTTCGACGTTTGAGCGCTTACACTTACATCCTAAGAATTTATCTCGGACGATTGAGGATGCGGGAACGGTGATTAATCCGCTGGTGCCTTGGAGCGTGTGCGGGGTGTTTATCAGTCAGGCGTTAGGGGTACCGGTATTAGATTATTTGCCTTATGCATTCTTCTGTTATTTGTCATTGCTGCTGACGCTACTGTTTGGGTTTACGGGGCTGACGATTAGTCGAGTAAAAGAAGGGAATATGAAGACCGCTGAATTGTGATAAACAGCAGGCTATAAAAAAGGAGGGGCTAATCTTAGCCCCTCCTTTTTTGATTTGAAAGTAGATATTTATTGCTCTTCCGTTTGCGCATCCTGACTTTTGACGATTTTATGCTGATCTTCAGTGCTATCGACTTTCCAGTAGCTAGAAACATATAAATGCGTCTTTGGTATTGCGCACTCAACTTTGAAGTACTGGCGCAGTGCGCGCATACTATGAAATTCACACGCAGCCCAAACGGCAGGTTGACCATCGAGCCAGTTCAATGATTTAACACAGTTCAGTAAAGGGCTATCGTCTGCGTTTGGATGCGCATTAATCACCCAATGTATCTCGACGTTCTCTGGTTTTTTGAGCGTCTGACGATCTGCCTCAGTCGTCACTTCAAGTACTGCGTAACCACGAGCATCAGTAGGCAACTGGGCTAGGTTGACCGTAATCGCTGGTAGCGCGGTCATATCACCGACTAATAAAAACCAATCTGCTTCATTGTTGATGAGTTTTTTTGGTCCTGGACCACCTATCAGAATTTGATCGCCGACTTGCGCATGTCGTGCCCATGCCGATGCAGGTCCTTCCGTCTCATGTAAAGCAAAATCAACATCTATTGCGTCATCACGTTGCACGCTTACCGTATAAGTACGCATCAGTGGGCGGCTACCTGCATCTTGAGGGAATATAAGTTTGATATAAGCACTTTCTTGGTCGATAGGAAAATCAACCATGCCAGCACCGCCAAGCGTGACACGGCACATATTTGGCGTAATGTATCTAGTGCCAATAACTTCTAGTACTCTTGGAGTAGGTTTTGCCATATTGTGCTTTCCTTCTAACAACGGGTTAGCTTACTAATAGAACCAACCCGCTGCGGGTAAATATTTATTAAAAATTAGCTTTTAGGCTGACTGACATTTGACGTTCAGGGCCCATCCAGCAGTTATTGATGTCATAACAAGCACCGACATAGGTCTTATCGAACAGATTGTTGATACTAGCGCCCACCGCGAGCATTGGGTTTATTTGATAGCTGCCGCCGACATCTACCAGCGTCACACTTGGTAAGTCATCAGAGTTTTGCTTGTCAATCTGCATGCCGTCTTCGTAGCGAATGCCAGCATTAAGAGTGAGTTTGTCCGTAGCATAGTAGTCTGCCCATAGCGTGGCTTTGTGTTTAGCAGTTTGGGCAGGGGTGTTACCGACTACATCAAGGTTGAACTCATCTTCTGTGATCTCAGCATCGGTGTAGCTGTAGCTTGCCGCGAGATCTACCCAGTCATTGAGCATGCGACTGCCTGATATCTCAAAGCCTTTTGATTCAATTTCACCAGTTTGAACTTTCTGTCGATAATCAGCGGGATTGGTTACTACGACATTTTTCTGTGTGATATCGAATACGGCAAGCGTTCCTTGAGTGGCACGGTCTGAAGACAGATATTTGAGGCCTGCTTCTAGCTGATCAGCAGTGCTTGGTTCAAAAGGTTCATTAGTAATAAAGTTGCTACCAACAACGGGCTGGAATGACTCTGAATAGCTGACAAATGGTGATAAACCATTGTCAAAATCATAAATCGCAGCAAAACGGCCGCTAGTTTCTGATGCATCATTACCAAACGTCTCATTATTATAAACTGCACCTTGAGAGGCGTCAGTTTGCTCGGTCGTACTCTCGAAGTTGTCGTGACGTAGTCCGGCTACAACGGTCAAATCTTGCCACCTCATCTCGTCTTGCACATAGAATCCAAGCTGGCTTTGTTCGATATCTTGCGTCTGACGATAGGTGTCTAGCGGTAGCGTAGCTGTATTTATTTGTGAGAAGTCTGGATTAGACAAGTCAAGATTTGGCGTGCCATTTGCACCAGCATCATAGTAAATCGCGCTGCTGTCTGTCTCTTGATACTCAGCACCGAACAACAGATTATGTGAGGTGTTAGCTGTATCGAATGTATAGGCAAGCTGGTTGTCCGTGGTCCAGTTATTCATGCTCTCATCCGTGGTATAAGCCACGCGATTGAGAATCGTGTCACTGCCCTCTACAAACCCTCCACTGTTATACATATTGCGTTGCTGCGCCTCGGCATCGGTATAGCGCGTGATATGTTTAAACGTTAACTTATCATTGATGTCCCAGTTTACGGTGACGCTTGGCATAAATACTTCTTTGCTAAATTTATTCCATTCATCACCTGCATAAGCGTCGCTACCCAATTTGCCATAGCTGGCATTATAGACAGTACCGACAGCAGGCAATGGGGTAGAGGGTACCATGTCGGGATCGTCTTGATAAAAGAGGTTAGCAAGTACCGAGACATCATCAGTCGCTTGCCATTTAAGCGATGGATTTATCAATAGACGCTCTTCTTCCGTAGTTTGCATTTGGCCATCTTTTTGGCGTTTTAGCGCCACAAATCGATAATCCAAGGTGTCGGTGATAGGCCCCGTGCTATCGATAGCCACTTCTTTTAGGTTTTGAGTACCAAAGCGTAGCTGGATTTCGTTTTCTTGAGTGCTTTTAGGTGCTTTGGCTATTTGGCTCACCATACCGCCGGGTGCTGCATAGCCATAGAGGGAAGATGCCGGACCTTTCACGATTTCTACTGCTTCAGTCGCATAGACATCGACTTGTGGCATCAGATTCCAAGCGCCATCGTAGGGCAGTCTTAGTCCGTCATAAAAGTTTGAATAGGTTTTAAACCCGCGGATATTGTACTCATCAAAGACAGATACCGTACCGCGGCTCTCAGAGCTTACGCCTGGCTCATAACGTAATGCAGCATTGACGCTATCTGCCTGACGCTTTTGCAACAGGTCTTGATCGATTCTGGTATAGCTCATTGGCGCATCGTTTGGGTCCAATGCAGTTTTGGTACCAGTACTACGATAGCCATCTGAGTAGACGGTAATAGCATCTAAGGTGGCTGATGGTGTAGCAGCCTCATCGTTTTCAGTATTGTTTGTCGCCTCTACAGCGTAAGCGGCGTGACTCATACCCATGATCAGGCCAATTTGTACTGCTGTGGTGAGATATTTTTTGCGAATGACGTTAGTGGTTAGATGAGACCGCATCAGATTTCCTCTTGGACTGAAATGATTAAATATTATGTATAACAGTTGAAGCAAAATTATAACGACGCTAATAATAACACTAATGATAATTATTATCATTAAAAAATTACAACGAGACAGTTTTGGGAAGTATTTTCAGAACTTAAAAAGGTAGAGACGCAGTGTTGCAAATGAAGCAGTATTACGAATAGAGTCATGCGGACTTACTGTTTTGAACGATGTATTTTAAACGATGGTTTTTACCAGACTTTTCTCGTATTATGCAGCAGCATTCTGAATACAATTATTTACAGTAGAGTTTTTACATCGCTGTATCGGCGTCATGCTAGTTCTTTGCGAGACCTTTCAAGATTGGTCTTGCAAGTAGATATACCATTATTATCGATAGGTTTACGTTGTTCATTGAGCAACCAAAGATTGTTTAAGGTCACATTTATGGACACACTCTCCAACCAATCCACCAACAACCAGCGCTATTTTACAGTGTGGCGTTGGCATTTTTATGCAGGCATTTTTGTTGCTCCCTTTTTAGTTGTTTTGGCGATAACGGCGCTCGGTATGCTGTTTATGTCCAACACAGTAGGACGTGACAACGACCGCTTAACGGTTGTCGTGCCAGAGTCTACGGTTCAAGCACCTGTCTCTACTCAAGCAAAAAACGCGCTGAGCACCTTGCCTGATAGCACGCTGATTAAATATATCGCCCCTCGTGATACCGATACGGTGGCTTTATTTCAGATAAAATCAGACGACCAAAGCAATATGGTGGCAGTCAACCCTTATACGGCTGATATCGTCCAAAGTGTGCCTACCAGTAGCGGTCTTTATAGTACGTTTAACGATATTCACAGTGATTTGCTGATTGGTAAAGTTGGTGATTACTTGTTAGAAACGGCGGCATCATTGACCATTTTGATGATTCTGTCTGGTTGGTATCTGTGGTGGCAAAAACGTAAATCAGTCAAAGCGATGCTGATACCTAATGAAAGGGTAACCAATAAGAAAAAGCGCTCTTTTATACGTACGATTCATGCGACATTGGGTAGTTGGATATCTGTGCTGCTACTGTTTTTCTGTATATCAGGCATGGCATGGACAGGTGTATGGGGCGAAAGAGTGGTGCAAGCATGGAGCCAGTTTCCTGCGGGTAAGTGGGGAGTTGCGCCTGTTCCGGTATCGATTGACCACAGTCAACACGCTACGATGCAAGAGTCTACACCAGCGCCGCATGTACATGGTGCGGCAGCGTCTGAAGCGCATACTGAAGCACCCACGCATGGCAGTGCTCTAAACTCAGGCGACACCAAAGAAGTTCCTTGGGTACTTGAGTTGACACCAATGCCTGTATCAGGCACGACCAAGGGCAAAGATGGTATCGCCGCTAATATACCGATTATGATTGATACGGTGGATCGCTACGCTCGTGAAATCGGTTTTGAAGGGCGTTATCAATTGAACCTACCACACGGTAGTACGGGCGTCTGGACCATTAGCCAAGATTCAATGAGCTATGATATGAAAAGTCCGACAGCAGATCGTACGGTACATATCGACCGTTATTCGGGTAATGTCTTAGCTGATATTCATTTTGACGACTATAATGCGTTTGGTAAGTTTATGGCGGCCGGTATCGCGCTGCATATGGGTACGGTTGGATGGTGGAGCGTATTGGCTAATGTACTATTTTGCCTAGCAGTAATCGCTATTTGTGTCAGTGGCTATATCATGTGGTGGCAGCGTCGCCCTCGTCATGCGAGTGATAGCGCGGGATTAAACCCACCAGCTCGCGGCTTAAATATTTCCGTCTGGTGGCCGCTTGCCATTCCTTTATTAGTTGTGGCTATCATATTCCCGACTGCTATTATCGCGATTATAGCTATCGCACTATTAGACTTCTTTGTGATTTCTCGAGTTGGGTTTTTACAGAAATGGTTAAAATAAGCGAACGGTAAGATATCGTTGTTCTCAATATAGTAAAAGAGCGCCTTATAGTAAGGCGCTCCTTTTTTTGCTTAAAAATTGCCTATTTTAAGAACGGATTATTTCAAAAACTGCTCAGATTAACTGCTACTTAGCTTAAAGTTGATCAAACGTTTTATGGGATTGAAATAGTCCGGTCCATGCTAGTAGTTAAAGCATTGCTTACTTAAGCATAGCAATGGCATCTTTGCTGGCACGCTGTCGCTCTTCGGCATTTAGCTCAATGAGACGGCCTTCTTTCATCAGTAATAATCGATCAGCATGCTCAAAATAACCGTCATCATGACTGATGATAAACAGTGTCTTGCCCATGGCTTTTAGCTCAGGAATGAGCGTTTGGTAAAACACGCGACGAAAAGCAGGGTCTTGGTCGGCTGCCCACTCATCGAGCAGTAATATGTCTTTTTGTTCGGCGACAGCGATTAGCATGGCCAAGCGTTTTCTCTGACCTTGCGACAGCTTATCTGTAGAGAGTTTATGGTCGGACACACTTACTTTTTCTTGTAGATTGAGCTTATGCATCCAGTCAGACACTAGGTCAGCATCAGGCTCATTGCCTTGAGTTCCAATCAGTTGCTTAAATAAATGCTGGTCGCTAAAAATCGCAGAAAATAGCTGTCTAAAATCGTCATTGTTCTCTGAGTCGACGCTCTGTCCATCGACTTGTACCGTCCCTGTAGTGGGGGTAAAGATACCAGTAATGATTTTGGCAAGGGTAGATTTGCCGCTACCATTCGCACCGATTAAGAAAACCACGTCACCTCGTTGTAAGGTTAAATTGACGGACTTTAAGATGTTATTGGTAGGGTTTTGATTGCTATCACTATTATCGCTATTTTGAGCATTAACTGCTATGTCTGGTGCATGACTACTATTACTACTGCCTACATAGCGATAATTGATATTATTTAGAGTTATGGACTGCCAGTCCTGTGTAACCGTGTCTGTCGCAAAGCTCGGCTGATGCTCGGCCAATTCTAAAGACTGTATCTTTTCTAGCGCAACTTGAGCGGTTTGCAATGTTGGGTAAGCACCAACCGCATGTAGGAGCGGCGACTGCATAAACAAAATCGTCAAAGAAAAGGTAGTGGCAACTCCCATCGGAATATCGAGATAATTAGCCACTGCAAACACGATACCAATCGATGCGAACATCATAATATTGGACCAGTTCACCGCTGATAAATGAAAAGTATCAGACTTGGTTACGGTCTTCTCGTACGATTTGGCATGAGCCAAGAAGTCATCTGTATACAGTTTTTCTGCTCGGTGTTGGTTAAGTGCCAGCTCTTTACGACCTTCTATTATCGATTGATAATCCTGATATAACGCGTCATTAATCTCTCTCAATTCGGTCAAATGGGTATAAACATGCTTGACCAATATAGTACTTATCCAAATCGTCATTACAATCCAAAACATAACAATAAACAATAATGGCAACGACAACCAGCCCAGATATAGTCCAACGCCAACAGATAAAATAATGCCTTGTACCAGCTCTGGCATACGGACAAAAGCGACGGTAATCGATTGAATGTCTGAAGATAAGCTGGCAAGTAAGCGTGCACTACCCAAATGATCTATCTGAGGAACGGTGGTATCAATGATTTGTTTGACCAATTTGGTTCTAAGCTCATAGACAAATCGATGCCCCAATCGCGTTAAGGCATATTGCGACAAAAACGTCGTCACTAGCAGTAATAGTATCAGCAGGGAAAACTGCCCCAAGCTGAGCCAAGATAAAGTAACAAATACTGGCTGACTGATAAAGGTGTGATTGATATAAGCAATAATACCGACACTGACAGCAGCATTGACCAGATTTAGCAGAATGACTTTGAGAAAAGGCAGACGATAATTCGCCCAAATCATATGATATAAAGAAGCGGTCGTACGAGAGGACACTGTGGTATGAGAAGACGTTGTGGTACGAGAAGACATAGTAACTCAGTAATAAAATAAATTTTTGATAGCAGAAAAGGGAGTAGGCCGCGCCTAATCCCTTTTATAGAACCTAAGAAAGCCTACTAATAAAGCTTAAAAATCGAACGTTGCCGATACTTTTAAGGCCGTTGGTTCACCTGCATCTAGATAGCCTGAATCTGCATAACCGCCCACTGACTGCCAATAATCTTCACCTGTGACATTGGTTACCATACCTTTTAGAGTAACGTCTTGTCCTGCCAGCATAGTGCGATAGCGTGCACCAAGGTCTAAGGTAGTATAACCATCAACCTTTAAGGTATTGGCATTATCCGAATAACGAGAGCCTGTGTGGATAATATCGCCCGTTAATGTCAGTCCTTCAACGGCGGCTAAATCATACTCTAGGTTGACATTGCTCTGTAAGGTAGGCACACCAATCACTCGATTGCCATCTAATGCACTATCACCAGTGTCTTTTTGCTTAGCACTTAAGTAAGTAACACCAGCATTGAGGCGTATGTTTTCACTTGGGCTACCAAAGACAGTCAACTCCACACCTTGATGACGATTTTCTCCAGCAGCAGTAAACGTATTTGAGTTGTTGATATAAGCACGCGGTTCATCAGTTCGGAAGACAGCGAGACTACTGCCAATCATACCATTGTCGTATTTCACACCCAGTTCAGTTTGCTCACTCACGTACGGATCTAGATTTTGACCACCATTAGTGACAGCGTCATTATCGTTAGTTAGAGGCGCTCTTTTTCCTGGTGCTAGACTTTCGATGTAATTACCATACACAGACCAGTCCATCGTTGGCTGATAAACGATACCGACACTTGGTGTCCATGCGCTTTCATCATAACTACCAGTTTCTGCTTGTGTATTAGCATCATAGCTGGTGGTTTTTAAGTTCTGATGACGCACGCCTAAAGTGGTTTTTAGCTTATCGTCGAACAGTGATATGGTGTCTGCTAGCGCAAAGCTTTGAAACTGCTTTTTGTTGGTTAATTTTGGGTCATTTAAATTACCACCGAAGATTGCTGTGCTTGTAAAAGGGACCTCAGCGTAGTCGGTAGGGTGGTACAAATTGGTCGCAAGTTGGTTACCAAAGTCAAAAGCGTAGGCGCCTTTTTCTTCTTGATCATAAAGATCAGCGGCTAGTACCCAATTGTGATCAATCTTACCTGTTTGCCATTTACCACGCAGACCGAGCTCGGCGCTTTGTACTTTATCTTCTCGAGTATTGTCAAAGCGATAAATCGTGCCCGCACCATCAACGTTGTTGACGGTTAAATTGGCTAGTGAGTTTTCTTCCTCGCCACTTCGCACACCGTAAGCACCATAAGCGGTAATGTTATCAGTAAAATCATATTCTCCTCGAATCGTACCAAAGACATCCTCTTCGTTTGAATAACTCCAAGGCTGCGCCCAGTTTTTTGAGCCGTCTGGTGCTTTTGGTACACTAGACACCCCACCAAGATTGACACTAGGACGAGTCTCTTTGAGTTTGTTGTCTTGCCAGCCCAAATCAGCTGATAGTCGGTACTGATCCGCTCTATAATCCAAACCGAGGGCCGCCAGACCCAATGTCGAAGACTCATCATCGATAGCACTGTCACCATCTTGATAAGCAGCATTAAAACGAACCCCAATAGCATCATCGCTACCAAAGCGATCACTGACATCTACCGCGACCTTACCTTGGTCACCTTGACCATAACCAAGCGTCACTTCACGTAGTGGCTCATTACCAGCACGTTTCGGTAGCAAATTGATTGTACCACCTGCGTTACCGCCACTGGGTGCTGCACCATTTAGCATGGTAGAAGCACCGCGCTGAACCTCGACGCGCTCGAACAACTCAGTTGCAATGTACTGTCTTGGTAAGATGCCGTATAGACCGTTGTACATGGTGTCATCTGATGTGGTGATAAAGCCACGCATAAAATATGCTTCTTGAAAGTTACCAAAACCTCTTGCTACACGAACAGTAGGATCCTTTTTGAGTAGATCGCCTACACTTTGCGCTTGCTGATTGGCGATATATTCATTGGTGTATGAGGTGGTAGAGAACGGCGTATCCATGATGTCTTGGTTACCCAAGATTCCGACGCGGCTGCCTGTTGCCACCTGTCCACCTTCATACGCGCTAGGTAGCCCATCTGCTGACGCATCAGCACTACTGGTCACGACGATAGTGTCCAGTACCACATTAGGGGTGGTTTGAGTATCTGCATCATCTACTAGCGCCCATGCCGAGTGACTTGTGGTTAGGATGATTACTGAACATAGTGATTTTAGAGGTAGCGATTTCGTCGATAGCAAGCGTGAGGGTATGGACGCTAGTCGTAGAGAAGCGCCAGACACATTCAGAGAGTTAAGACGAAACAAAGCAGCAGATAAGCGAGACAGTTGCATGAATATTTCCAGCATGTAATTTAAATCGTTATTATAATGATAATCATTTCTATTACAATGAATTACTGAGTCAATTTTAAATATACTAGGTTTGGTAAAGTACGGCTGTTGCTCGATAAGGTGCTAATAGCATCATCTATAAATATGACAGTGCTGCTACATTTGGACGTAGGGTGGGCTCTTTAGGATCAGTAAAAAAGAAGTATAAAGCAGAGAATTGGTTTACCTATTATAAGTAGTCTATATGGACAATTTATTCATTTGAGCCAGTTCATGTATCAATGTATGCTATTGTTTTATCACGGGCATGGAGTACGCTGGTATCGCCCACCAGAGGTGCAGTCAAACGGAATTGACTGATTTATATAATTGAAATGGATTTTAAAGGTGGCGCTTATGTACGCAGTAATTGGAGCAGGTCCAATGGGTCTCGCTGCAGCCCGAAATCTGCAAAAACTCAATATTTCTTTTATCGGCTTTGAGCTACATACAGATGTAGGGGGCCTATGGGATATCGACAATCCGCACAGTACCATGTATGAAAGTGCCCATTTGATTTCGTCCAAGCGTATGACGGAGTTCAAAGAGTTTCCTATGAATGACTCAGTCGCGGCGTATCCTCATCATACCCAGCTCCGTCAATACTTTCGCGACTTTTCAGATACGTTCAATCTAAAATCACATTATGAATTCTCCACGCGCGTGGTCAGCATGGTGCCTGAAGGCGACGGCTGGCGCTTAGTCAGTGAGTGTAATGGTCAAAAGCAATCGCGACTGTTTGATGGTGTGCTCATGGCAAATGGTACTTTACATACCCCTAATATACCAAGTTTGCCGGGTACGTTTGCAGGCACGTTGATGCATTCTTCCGAATATCGTAGCCCGTCAGTGTTTAAAGACAAACGTGTGTTGATCGTTGGCTGTGGTAACTCGGGCGCTGATATCGCTGTTGACGCGGTACATCATGCTAAATCGGTGGATATCAGTCTGCGCCGCGGCTATTACTTTTTGCCCAAATTTATCAAGGGTCAGCCGATTGACACACTAGGCGGAAAACTAAAGTTGCCGCGTCCAGTTAAGCAGCGTATGGATGCAGCGATGATTCGTATGGTCATCGGAAAACCTTCTGATTATGGACTGCCAAACCCAAACTATCGCATGTATGAATCACATCCTGTGGTCAATTCATTGGTATTACATCATTTGGGTCATGGCGATATTAAAGCGCGTCGTGATATTCGCCGCATCGATGGGCATACGGTGAGCTTTAGTGATGGTGAAAGTCAGGATTATGATTTGATTCTTATGGCGACTGGGTATTTACTAAACTATCCGTTTATTGAGCGCGCGCAGCTCAATTGGCCTGCCAATCATGATGCTCCGCAGCTTTATATGAATGTCTTTCATCCTGAGCATGATAATTTATTTATGATGGGTATGGTTGAGGCAGCAGGGTTAGGCTGGGAGGGTCGAAATCAACAAGCGCGGCTCGTTGCACTATATATTCAGCAGCGTCAGCAAAATACAGCAGCCGTTAAACAGTTCAATAAAGTGAAACGTAAGCGAGCAGGCAAAACGCTCGATGGTGGCTATGATTATATTAAGCTTGCGCGTATGGCATATTATGTGAATAAAGATGAATACTTAGCAACGCTGTCCAAGCATATTGCCGAACTTGAAACAGAACAGCCTGTATTGGCATCAGAGGTATGATAGCGGCAGTGGCGTTTGAGCCACGGAGCTTGATTCTGCTCAATCTCATCTTGGCGCTGATGATGTTCGGCGTGTCATTGAGCTTACGTCTCGAAGATTTTAAGCGTATCGTTTTGTCTCCCATTGCGCCGATAGCAGGTCTGTTCGCTCAATTCTTTCTATTGCCGCTAGCCACGTGTCTGTTTACGTGGGCGTTGAATATTGATCCTGAGTTGGCGCTAGGAATGATTTTGGTCGCGTCTTGCCCAGGTGGTAGTTTTTCTAACATTATGACTTGGCTGGCACGCGGTAATGTTGCGGTGTCAGTCAGTATGACTGCGGTATCAAGTCTCGCTGCGGCTATATTAACACCAGTCAATTTTGCCTTTTACGGTTGGCTTAACCCACACACGCGTGAGTATCTGACAAAGATAACGATTGAGCCTAGTAGTATTCTGATACTGGTTCTATTAGTGTTAGCGTTACCTTTAGTGCTAGGGATGGTAACAGGGCGACGCTTACCTGATCTGGTCGTACGTATCCAAAAGCCATTACGTATTTTCTCCCTACTCGTGCTGATGGCTTTTGTGGCAATCGCTTTTTCTAGCAATTTCGCGCTATTTTTAGAGCGTTTTCATAGCTTTTTTTGGCTGGTCGTTGGTCATAACTTATTGGCACTTTCTTTAGGTTATGGCATGGGGCTGATGCTCAAGTTGCCAGTCGCTGATCGTCGCGCGGTGACTTTAGAAGTAGGAATACAAAACTCAGGGCTAGGGCTGGTTATTTTATTTACTTTTTTCCCAGAGGCAGGCGGCATGATGCTGATCACGGCATTCTGGGGCGTATGGCATTTGGTGTCAGGACTGACACTTTCACAAGTTTGGGCACGGATACCCTATGAATAAAAGCGTAATGAATAAAAGCATAGTGAATAAACGGATATTAATCACTGGTGCCGCAGGTTACATCGGCCATCAACTGGGCAATCGTCTGGCTGAGCATTACCATGTCGTCGGCACAGATATTCGCAAGCGCGATGACTTAGACTTTCCAATCCACGTATTAGATGTGCGCGATGAGGGTTTGGCAACGCTACTAAAAGAAGAGGGCATCACCCATGTCGTGCATCTCGCTTCTATCTTGCAAGCGTCAAAAGATCGTGCTCGTGACTATGATATGGATGTCAATGGCACGCGCAACGTACTTGATTGCTGCATCAAAGCAGGTGTCGCACATATAACGCTCACCAGCTCGGGTGCTGCCTACGGCTATCATGCTGACAATCCTGAATGGATTGATGAGCAAGATGCCCTACGTGGTAACCCTGAGTTTGCTTACTCAGATCACAAAAGGCAGATCGAGGAAATGCTTGCAGATTTTCGCGAGCAGCATCCGCAACTACAGCAGCTGATTTTTCGACCTGGCACGGTACTAGGCGCTGATACGCGCAATCAAATTACCAGTCTGTTTATGGCACCGCGTGTGCTTGCGCTCAAAGGCAGTGAGTCGCCCTTTGTGTTTATTTGGGATCAAGATGTGATTGGTGCTATGGAAATAGGTATTCGCGAGGATAAAACTGGCATCTACAACATGGCAGGCGATGGCGCACTGACGATGAGGGATGTCGCAAACCGACTTAATAAACCGCTATTGACCCTGCCAGTGGGTTTGGTTAAAGCTGGCTTACAGGTGGCAAAGTGGGCCGGTAAGCCAACAGGACCAGAACAGGTTAATTTTTTGCGTTATCGCCCAGTACTGAGTAACAGGCGACTCAAAGAAGAGTTTGGTTATTGTTTAGAAAAAACGTCTGCCGAAACCTTCGAGTACTTCATCGAATGCAATGGATTGCGTAAACCTTGATAGGGAGAAAATCATCAATGCCACCAATGTCATCAATAAATATTACTTTAATCACTGGTGCTGCATCAGGACTTGGTTGGGCAATGGCACAGCACTGGTATGCTGCTGGACATCACTTAGTACTCGCTGATATAGATGAGCAAGCGCTGATCGCCCGCGCTCGTGAGTTAGAGGACTCTGCTAGAGTCATGACAGTCGTCACTGATATCACTCAAGTTAATGATATTGCTGCGCTTATTGAGCAAGTTAGCGAGCGCTTTGGCCGTCTTGATCTATTGGTGAATAATGCTGGGATTACCCATCGATCACCAGCACATCAGACTGATCCTGCGGTGTTTCGCAAAGTAATGGCGGTAGATTGGCAGGGGGCAGTGGAGCTGACTATGGCTGCGCTACCGATGCTAAGAGAGTCCAAAGGTCAAATTATATGTATCGGCTCAATGGCTGGCTGGATGCCAGTTCCTGGACGAGCAGCGTATTGTGCGGCAAAAGGTGCGCTGACACAGTTCTTTGAAGTATTGCGCTTGGAACTAGAATCTGAAGGTATACATATCCTTATGGTCTATCCCAGCTTTCTTGATACACCTATCGAGAACCACGCGCTCGGCCGTGATGGCAGTATCGCAAAGCATCCACGGTCAATGATCGGTAATATGCGTAGTGCTGAGTGGATGGCCGAACAGATCAATCAAGGTTTGCAGCGGCGCAAACGTTGGATATTGCCGGACCCTATCTCACGCTTTGGCAGTTTACTGTGGCGTATTGCGCCAGCTCTATACTTGCGTCAGGTGCGTAAACGTTTTGGAAATGAGTTACGGTAGACTACGTTAAGTGAGAACCTAGAAGAGAGGCTAGTAGTTCATGCAAATTGTCGACAGTGCTGTTCTAAAAATACTATGCTGGAGAGCGCTATATTAGAAGCCACCATGTTAAAAGACTCTATGTTAAAAAACACTATGTTGAAAGACTCTGTATTAGTTAGAAGGTGCTTTGTTAGAAAATACTATGCTAGAAACAATAATCTAGCATAGTATTTTAACTCATAGCGTTTTAACTTTATTAGCTAGTTAAGTATTACCTAGCTTAGTATTATCTTTATTAGTACTAATGATTTCTGATTGGTTTACCAAGCTCCATGGTCTCTTCAGTCTCGATGACGGTAGGATTTTTCGCTTCCTGACGCTTATCCCACCAAGCGAAGATATTGGCCAATATAGAGCCAGAAACAGAGTGCCAAATACAAGCGACGGCGGCAGCGATGGCGGACTCTGCATTGCCAGGGAAAAACTTCGTACTTAAGCCCGTGGCCAGACCTGCATTTTGTACGCCAACCTCGATAGATATGGTGCGTTTTTTGGGTTTACTCATACCAAATAAGGCGCCTGAGTAGTAACCCAATATATAGCCGACGATATTGTGTACCGCAATGGCCAAGATAACGACTAGCCCTGACTGCAAGAACTGATCGCCAAATACAGCGGCAACACCACCGACGATAGCGGCAAAGGCTAATACGGCCACGCCTGGCATCACTGCACGTACATCATTAAACCAGTGTTTGTTTTGAAATAGAATGTTTAACATAGAGCCGATAGCGACTGGCAACAATGTCACTAATAGCATAAAGCGGAACATACCCCAGCCATCCATTTCTACAGATTGACCAACCAAATAATTGAGCCAAAGTGGCGTCACTAACGGTGCAATGATGGTTGATACGGTGGTCATACCTACCGAAAATGCCACATCACCTTTGGCAAGGTAGCTCATAATGTTTGAAGATACACCACCAGGACAAGTACCAACCAATACTAGACCCAGTGTCAGCCCAGGCGATAAATCAAACAATCTAGCCACGCTAATCGCTAAAATCGGCATAATGGTATATTGGATAATTGAACCGATAAAAATATCAAGCGGGCGCTGGGCTAATACCTTATAGTCCTCTTTACCTAATGTCATACCCATTGCGAGCATAATGACACCCAGAACGATGACTTGGGTATCACCTGTCACCCAAGAAAAAGTCGCAGGCTCTATAAATGTCACTGCGGCCGCTAAAATAATAACCAATGCCGTAAATCGACTTAACTGCTGACTTATCATCTTCAAAAACTGCATTTCTCAAATCCTTCTAAGTCCAGAAAATAGTCAAGTATAAGTTCAAAATCACTGTATTTCCAATGGGTTTGAGCAGTTTTTAGCCAACAATAAGTTGCTATTATGACAACTTTAACTATGATTATATTGCCAAAGTTTTTTGAAATGTTTATTCAATAGCCAAACGAGGTACTAGGTGTTGCAAACTCCATCAAATTTAACTAGATTCAAACACCTAGGTCTTGCGTTATCGATATTTTATTTGCTTTATAATTTGATGACTGCCTATAGCGTATCTTTATATACACTCTACCCATCGCAAATTCATAATCTTGCCACGCCATTTGACAGCATGGTTCCTTTCATTCCCGCTATGATTGTTCCTTATAGCTGGTCATTGATTTTATTTGTGGCTAGTTTTTTCTTAGTGCGGACGTCCACGCAATTATCTCTATTGACCTACCGCTTAATTTTGACGACCATTTTTGCCTGTTTAATTTTCTGTTTTTATCCTGCTCGTTTCTCATACAATCGTTCGATACCTGACGATTGGACGCAATTTGGCTATCAGTTTTTGCAATTGGTGGACAAGCCATTCAATCAGCTCCCATCATTGCATGTCAGTTATGCCATGTTGCTTGGCGTATCATTATGGGATGTTGTAGCGTCTAAAAAGAGATGGATTTTAGCGGCTTATCGATTATTGCTGACTGGCATATGTACATTGATTGCCCTGTCGACAGTGTTGACGTATCAACACCATTTGCTAGATATGTTCGGCGGAGCAGTGTTGGCAGTGTTGGTGCTGATACTCTCAAATCGAATCCGTAATGCACTGGTAATCAAGCATCTGACACTAGGAGTAATAGGATTCTTATTGATAGCGATAGCAGGGTTTTACTTTGCTAATATGAGTATGATAGCGTCTGAGTCTATAGAAACTTTAGCTATCATCATTGCTGCATATTGGCTGATTAGTTTTACGATGTTGGCTTGTGCCTATCAACAGGTCAAGCAAATGCGGGATACACGCTGGTTTCAAAAATCCAGTAGCGGTCGACTCACGGTATATACTTGGATGAAGTTTGCGCCAATCATTATTATTTACAATGGCATGTCACTTTTAGGGCAGTGGTATTTTAAAGTTTTCTCCAAAAGTCAAAAGTATCCACTCACGCCGTATGCTATTAATGACAAGGTCAAAGTTGTTGCTTCAGCTCGCTTGATGCAGACGGATCTAAGTAGTTATTTAACGTATTGGTTATTTGGCTCCAGCTCATTAGAATTGCCGAGTTCGCCAGAAAGCAATCGGCCTACAGTTCGCTATCAAATTATTGTTGTTGATTTGGCTGCTGAGATATCTAGCCACGCTCATAATCTTAAAATAGCTGCTAATAGCAGCGTGAGTACGACAGTTCATTACTTGTATTTACCTTTGTTGGATTTGCAGCCATTAAATGATGTATTGCTCCAAGACTACATTGATCTATTTCAACAAATTGATGCGTTGATACAATCGGCAGAGACACAAGCGATAACTGCTAATAATGAGAGTTGGGTAGAGGGTAGTCAGGTAGAAGGTAATCAGGTAAAGGATAGCTTCATCACACTTATCAATTTTCATTGCGTGATGGGGCTGTCGCGTAGCATCGGTGTACAGGTTTTATATTTATTATATTGTGGTACGCTAACTGTCTATAACTATCAATCGTGGATTGAGCAGCATTATTCGCACGCGCACCTGAAAAATGCCTATTTGCCACAGTCGTTGGTAGAAACTATGGCCAATTATAAGTCTGTCACCTATTCAACAGCGCCTTAATAACTATCGATGTCAGTAGGTTTGCGTCTGCTAATTTTTCTTCGTTTGCTTTTTACCTATTGCTTAATTCCTATTCAACTATGGAGGAATCTATGAACACCTCGTTGCCTCGCTTGTACTCTTTTCGTCGCTGTCCTTATGCTATGCGCGCTCGTCTCGGTCTAATATTCGCCGAGTTACCAGTAGAGCTACGAGAAATCACGTTAAAGAATAAGCCAGATCAGATGCTAGCGATTAGTCCAAAAGGCACGGTTCCTGTGTTACAGCTTTCAGATGGATCAGTCATTGAAGAGAGTGCAGAGATTATGATGTGGGCGCTTGAGCAAAACGATCCTCAGGGACTACTGGATGAAAAGGTTTCATCTGAGGCTAATGCACTGATAGCACAAAACGACAATGAGTTTAAGCAGTGGCTCGATCGCTACAAATATGCCGATCGTCACCCTGAGATGACTCAAATAGAATATCGACAAAAAGGTGAAATTTTTCTGCAGGATTTAGAAGCGTTATTGACTAAGAATACCTATCTACTAGGCAATAGCGTGACGGTTGCTGACATCGGTATCATGCCGTTCGTTCGCCAATTTGCCCATGTAGATCGTGATGTCTTTTATGAATTGCCTTATCCCAAGCTACAGCTGTGGCTACAACACTGGTTGGAACACCCGTTATTTGTACAAGCCATGACTAAGTTTCAGCCATGGCAGGAAGGCGATGAGGTAGTGGTGTTCCCTGCTTAATATAGCGGGTTCTATATAAGCTGTATACGGTATCGGTCTTGCTTGGTCTATCTTGATTTTACAACGACCACTTTTTGTGCTGGATGTTTATCTTTAACGACGATTACTTTTTTGGCTTTAGGTTTCGCTTTCGCTACGACAACTTGCTTGGCCTTAGGTTTTGCTTTAACCACGACCACTTGTTTCGCTTTGGGCTTTGCTTTAACGACGACCGCTTGTTTTGTTTGATGTTTGTCTTTGACCACGACAACTTGTTGGGCCGCATTCGCTGGACCGATCATAGCAAAACAAGTAGATACAGCCAATAGTGAGCTGATAGCGATTTTTTTCATGTTGAAGTTTTTCATAGTAAGGTCCTTTTAGGCTAATTATAAGTAAGCGTGTTTATTTAATGGTTGAAGGTATCTGAATTGAACGTCGTTCTATTGAATAAGTAGATAATAGCGAGTTATAGCGTTACGTACTTTTATGAAAGTTAAAGAAAGGTGACTTTTTCTAGCCGATACTGAACCATTAATACAATCTTAGGAGCTTTTTGCTAAGGGTCGGAAGACTAGCAACACTCTAGAGATGATACTTACTGAAGATCAACCTATGTTTCCTTACTGATTAATTGTGAGATAAATGGAAGATGTTGTTACGGCAATGAGCTGAGATAGATAGCTGATGATATATCATCTACTAAATAAAAGAATCGTCATCTAGGAATGACTCAATTAGAGTATCAGTGATATAGAAAGGTTTTCTATATGATTTAGAAGAAGTGCCAACGAATAGTACTTATCTACTATGAAATGTTGCGACTATCTCATTCTGGTAGGTCAGAAAATTGAAATAATGGCAAAATATGATTTTTGAGTTGAATAAGTAAGAAGTGGCAGACTTTTATTAAGATAAGGCTTTATCCGAGTATAATAGAGGTAAAGCTTTTTCTATAAAAATCGCTAATAATGCTAAAGTAGCAATCAAAAATTTACATTAACTAAGGTTGCTATGTCTAATAAAGAGTTCAATACAAAAAAACCAACACTTAAACAGAGTATCGCGCTGTCAGAGAATAGCAAATATACATTTGATAATATAAGCACAGCGCAATCTGCTTTCTTAACACTACCAGTTGTTATACAGACTGCACTAGAGCAAGCTAAGCGAGTTGTTCTGATTGCAAATAATCCTGCCGTGACCACGGCGCAGCTTGAGATGCTATTACAGCCCAATGATGTCTTAGTGTTATTTAATCACTTTATTCACGCTGGTTTTTTTGCTAGCCATCAGTTAGCTAATTCACTACCTAAGCTGTTGTTTTTTCGTCAGATTGGTGACAGTAAGTTGCATTTTGGCCTACCGCCTAGAAGCAATCATATATCAGTGATGGAGCAAATGGCAGAGACCGCCTCTCTAGGGATATTGACGAGCAACCAGCCTTATCAGTTTCCAACATTAGCTGATGAACCAAGCCCTAATGACGATCCTGTCACTACTCAGCGCATCTTAGACATCCCTTCGAACATGAAAAAATTATTATCAAGCACCATTCATCACAGTGTACTGTCAGAGCATCACAAAGTCGTTACTGACTATCCATACTTTACCGATATTCATTCGTCAGCACCTTCATCAGGTTTTCTGTTATATCGGCTGATGCTGGCAGCTCGAGCATATTTACACCATATTCAAAACACGAAACTACCGTTAGAGATAGTAATGATCGGTTTCAATGACAATGATAAAACTGCTCATTTTTGGCATGGGCATAACTGGGTTTTTGAACGTCAGGAAATGAGTCGACCACCTACAGGAGTGACTATTCATCGATACTAGAATATTGATTAACTAAGTTTTCGTTAGCTAGAAATAGTTAAACATAAGGAGCGTTTGGACAATGAGCGCGCTTTATCTCGTTATCGTTAGGCTCTCGTCGGACGGCTATCAATGATGACTGTTCTTCTGTCCAATCAATCAGATCCATATCGGAAAATTGGGACAGCCATCCTGTCATGGGCCAACAGTGCCATTTTTGATAGAAGCAATTAGCATTAACAATGATACTGTTTAAATGATTAAGAGGTGGCCGGTAGACACTATGCTGCTGATGATAAGCGATATCAGCAGTGAGGTAAAAATCAATATCTAATTGGCGTGCTGTAAAAGCAAAATCGGTATCCTCTGCGCCATAACCTGTATATTGGGTGTCGAAACCGCCAATTTTATCAAAAGTCTGTCGCTTGATAGCGAAGCACAGGCTCCAAAATGCACCGTAATCATCAGTCTGTTTGATAGCGGTTTGCTCTGTTTCAGTAGGATATGAATCAGCTTCATCAAAATTATAACGATAAGGGTTATAGACAGACAGCTTATCTAAAATAGAGAAAGGCAGATGATTGATTTTTAATTGTGCATTTTCTTCTACTGATAAAGGTCGCGTTAGATAGCGTGGTTGACCCATCAAAAGCGCATTAGGATATTGCAGAAGCTTCTTATACATTTGCTCAATAAACGTAGGCGCTACGATACAATCAACATCCAAAAAAATCAGCATATCGTGAGTTGCCTGCAACGCTCCAAGATTGCGATTATGTCCGATATCAAACTCTGTAGTTTTAATATCATCACCGTTATTCACAGCTGATTTAACCGTAGTCGGTAATTTCACGATATTTAATGAAAATTCAGCTAACTGATTGGGGTCAGCGTCGTCGTTGACGATAATGATTTCGGCTGGCTTTACACTACTGTTTTCTAGACTACTGAGTAGGTTGTAGAGATGACGATTACGACCATAGCAAGTCGTAATGACGGTCATCGATACAGTATTAGAAGTCGTGCTAGCGTTACTAGTTGGCTGAATGGTCATCGCTTGTCTTTACCTCGCTATCAGGTTGCCTTTTGTTTTTAATAAGTCAGTCTTTAATTGTTGATTCGGATGTTAAGTTGAGTCGAGGAAGCAGCCAGTTTTCAAACCAACGCTTAGTGGTAGGATAATCAGTGGTGCTATGCATAAACGCTTGAGCAGCTGTTAGCGTAGTTGCGCTGGTTTCCTCGCCGCTATCTTCCTCAAAGTTATTCTTTTCAATGCTATCGACCGAGGTAGTGAGGTGTGGTTTGCTTCGGCCATGAATGGTTTGGGCAATAGATTCAGATTGACCATCATTGACGCTCATTAAGGTTTTAAACTGCTGCCAATTTAGCGCTTTGTTTTGAGTGACTAACGCTTCGGCCATGACGGCTTGTTCATTATGTGGCCTGTCATCAGGCACTACTATGAGCGGCGTATCGTAATGATACGCTTGCGCAACAGCGTTTAGGCCACAGGCCATCATCAAATAATCGCTATGACAAATAAATGGTATGACGTCATCTACCTCAGCTGAGATATCGACATAACACCGTTTGTCATCGTCTATAGGCCCGAGAGAGACAATTAATGCATCGGGTAGCAGTGAGCGCAACTCCGGTAATTTTTCGTCAATCGCTTTGTGTCCACCATAGCCTTTGATAACGGTAATAATAGGTATTGTAGCTCCGGAATTGTATGTTAATTGAGCCTTGATAGATGGTAGGTTTGTAGATTTAAGATCAGAAGTTTCGCCACCTACGCTTAATTTTTCCAAAATATCTATAAAGCTCTCATAAGTGTATGACTCGGTTTTTTGAGAGTAGATAAAGTCAAGATAGAGCGTTTTATCGCAGATCCACTCAGATGTGTGGGCAGACTCTAACGCTTTAGGATAAGGCGCTAGTAAGGCAAGCGCGCCAGCGAAAGCACCCAAATGTGGCGCATCATCGCGAATGCCCGGAAGCCTAACGTAAAGGTAAGGAATACTTGCCGCACGGCAGAGCATCGCCACCTCGACGCTGACATCGATAATCATCAGATCGATCTTACGTTGAAAGATAGTGTCTAGTATTTGGTGACTGCGTTCTTGAATGTCACCATTGCCTACGGGCGAGTAGTGTAAGCTGGCTGGTTGCCAATATTCTCCTGCACGACCTGCTAAGATATCATCGGGGCGTTCATCTTCCGCATTCAAACGTACGATTTGTTGTTCATCAATAGCAGTAAAACGATAGCTATCTATATCTAAACTCGTAAATACCGTTAATTGCGCTCTTGCATCATTAGGCAGCAATGCAGCCAGTTTATCTGCCTGTCGGCAATGTCCTGAGCCATGATGATGAGCATAATATCCGATACGCATCATTACGACCCCTCAGAAAAGCTAACAAGATTATTATCAGTTTCAACTGGCGCTTGAATGGCCTGATTGAAAAGCTGCAGAGAGTCTTTTGTTAAATCAGACAGCTCATAGCTGTTGATACTGTTGATATAACTTTCTGAACTGTCTTCTATTAACGCAGTTCTATTTTTTAACGCTGCTCGGTACAGTTCCAGATAGCCGTCTACCATGGCTGACACTGAACAAAACTGTAAAGCACGGTCACGGCAAGCTTGGCGTGATATATTTTTAATCGTAGCAAAGCCATTGATGAAGGCGGCTTTGTCTTTTTTAGGTACGATGACTCCTGTCTCTGGAGTAATAATTTCGGCACTGGCTCCTGCATCGAAACCAATGACTGGTGTGCCACATGCCAAACTCTCAGCTAAGGTCAATCCATATGGCTCGTCCCAAGTACTGGTAAATAGCATGGCAGTTGCTTGGCACAAGTAATTGTTAATCTCGTCCTTGGTGACATGACCTACGTAACTGAATAGTTTGTCTTCGCCACTCTTACTGTCTTTAAATAATAAAGGGGCTACTTTTTGATTGAAGTAGTCTTCGTTGCTTTTAGGTCCTGCAATGATAAGTTTTTTTCCAGCTTCCATGCAGTACCGCATGGCTAAATGAGTGCCTTTTTCAGGGCAAATACGTCCATACCAAAAATATACCTCGTCATCGCTACCATTAGTATTGCCAAGCGATTCTGTATTGGCAATAAAGGATTCGACATCGATGCCGTTATACACCACTTGTGAAGGGACAAACTCAGCGAATAACTGCTGTTGGTGCTTACTAATCGCTGTAAATTGAGTGGTTGTACCAGAGCGCAGTGTTAAAAGCGCTAAACGTAACTGCGGAAAAATAGGCGTATGGAAAGTGGTAAAAAACCTTTTGCCAAACGCTTGGCCTGTCATCATCGGAATATGATGCAGACTGTGGTTATGTACGATATCAATCTCACCGCGCTCATCACGTTCGATAATATCTCGTAGGGCTATCTGATAGGTGAGATATTGGTACATCTCTTCACGGCCCATGGCGACCGTTTCATGCTCATTATCATAAACCATCTTATTAAACTCATGACGAGTCAATAATGGCACCAACGTTGCTTTCGTCTCGCTATCTTTATGAGCGTAAAGCAATACCTCATGACCTTGCGCCACTAGCTCATCACAAATCAATTGGGTAATCATTTCTAGACCACCCGCATATGGCTGGGCGATGGGATACAGTGAATGCGCGATAATGGCAATACGTAGCGGTGAATTCGAAGACCTAATCATGTTTTTAAGACCTTTATAGTTATAAGCATCATGGCTATAAGCATTTTGGTTGGTAGAGTGGTGTATAGGGAACCTAGTATAGAAACGATAAAAGACAATAGAATGACCTTGTTTCAAAATTGGCTTATATAAACCGCTATCTTTATAAGTACTAGTTTTATAAGTACTGATTTTTATGAATCGATGGTTTTTTTATCTTTAAATAAAGACGTCGCATAAGATGTCGTGATAGTCGTCTTCTTTTCATGGGCTACCTTTAAAGTCTGTCTCAGAACCTTACTCATACTTGGTATGTCTGCTCTAGGAGCAGAGAAATTGTCCATTGCGACCTTAGCTGCGCTTAATTTGAGAATACAAACTGCCGCTGCACAGATAAATAGTACTGGTGAGTAGAGCGGTGAAAACGGTGCTACGACTAGGGCTGTAATGATATTTAGCACCAACAGCAGTTTTGGTAACGCTGCTATATTCTTAAGGAATAATGACTGACGACTTTGGATATAGTTTTGTTTTGGCGTACAGACAAAAGGTTTCTCTCGTCCCCACAGTACCGGCAGCCATGACAAGGCGCCAATCTCCCAAAAGTTTAAGTGCATCAACCATGCTCGTATCTTTCTGCCAAAACGTGGCTGATGGTTGTCATCTATTTGTTGATTGAGAGGCGATTGATCACGGTAGTAAGCCCACAACCTTCTAAGGATAAAAAATGTGTAGCCTGCATAAACCAGATATAAAGGTGCAAGCATCGACACGTCAGCGTTATTTATTAAAAGCATATCAACCATCACCAGTAATGAGCAGATATGTAAAAGAATAAAGAACCCTGTGAAATTTACCCAAGCACTTAATTGAGACAGATGAGCGCGTATATAGGCTAGACGTTCACTCATACTTTTGGGTTGCGAGACATACTGAACCGTAGAGTTGGTCGGGACTGACAAGTAATCCGTGAGCACTTGCATATTGCCGTAGATCCAGCGTCGGCGTTGACATATCAGGTCATCTAGCGTGTTAGGTAGTAAGCCTGTGGCAATAACTTCTGGCACAAACTGACTGCGAAAACCTTGTCGATGCATAAGCACGCCCATCTGAGCATCTTCAGTGATAGAGGCGCCTGACCAGCCTCCTATACTCAAAAGATCTGAGCGTCGAATGACTGCGTAAGTACCCGTTGATAAGGTGCGATTGCGATTAAAAGAGCGATACAGATGATGATTAAAATAGTGATTCAACTCGCTATGCGTATCTAGCTGTCCTTCATTACGATAAAACTGCGGAAACTGCAGTAGGGTATGTTCAGGATATTGAGCGATAGCCCGCGTAATAGAGGCTCTAGCATGTGGTAATGCTTGGTAATCACTATCGACCACCACAATGTGACTACAGTCTGGACTCATCAACCCAAGTGCCAAGTTTAAAGCACCCGCTTTGAATCCTTCGACACGATCAATATGATAAAAATGGACATTCAGCTCAGCGTTTAAGCTTTGGCAAAATGCTGCCAACGGCTCATATAACGACGTCTCTTTATTATTATTATCGATAATCAAAATCTCATCGCGTGCTTCTTTTACTGCTAATAACGACTTTATCGTGGCAATAACCAACTCTGGAGGCTCAGCTCGCGTCATTAATTGAAAACTGAGTGCTGCGCTAGTCAAAGCTTCTTGTGTGTTAGCAGTCATGTCTGGTCCTTAAGCAGGTACAACAAGTGAAATTTATATAAAAAGAATGGCTTATAGACAATGTAAGTACTTGTATCTTCAATCTTTTATTGAATACCAATGCATACTAATACAAAATTAAGTAATGATTTAGCCGATAATTGTTTATGATAAATTAACTGTGTAAGTTGTACGTAATGTGACATAAAAATTTAGTATTTTAATCGCGTAAAAATAGGGCGTTTTTTGATTGAGAAGGGGGTAGGTAACTATTTTTATTTTTGAGTTAGGGTAGTTAGTAAACGGAAAAACAAGGAAGAAAAATGAGGATAAGAAAGTAGGAAGGTCTGCATCGTTATGCTGAAGAACGGCTGTAGTGGGATAGAAAAGCACGACTAAAATCGTAGTTAGCCTCAGAAGCTAATTACGTTAATAAGTTTGAGATTAGATTATTTATATTGACGTTTAGCTTAATGCTTAGCTATCCCTGACTAAATCAAGCCAGTGCTAAATGAGTGATACACCAGTTCCAGACAGCGTCGACAGTCGGTGTTGATGACGAACTCTTTTTGCGAACGAGATAATAATCTAGATCGACTGTTAGCGTTGACTCACTTACCTGAACCAATCTTCCTGCATTCAAATCCGCTTGTACAAAATCCTGACAAGCAATCGCAACACCTTGACCCGCTAGCGCTGCATCTAAAGCCAAAGCGGTTTGATTAAATACAGCGCCAGCTAGCTTATCTGTGGTACCAAAAAATCGTGGCCAATGATGATGTGAGTCATGGAGCAATGGCATCTCTTGTAGCACTTCAAGTGATATGGGCAGTTCTCTATTGGCCATTAAGTGAGGGCTGGCCACGGCTACAAGCGTTTGTTTAAACAGTAACTGAGTATCAAATGCCGCAGGGAATGGTGGGCGTGTCAGGCGTACCGCGATATCTACCTGATCACGGTCAAAATCTGCAACGGACTCGGTCGCTACAGTACGCAACTCGACATCAGGGACCGCAGCAGTCAAAGCAGATAAGCGCGGCAGTAATAGCTTAGTGGCAAAAGTCGGCGTCACGCTGATAGTGACAGTCTTAGGTTCTCTGAGTAGCTGAGCTGTTGCTTTATCCAAAATCTTAAAAGCTCGAGTAACTTCTGCAAAGTAAACAGAACCTTGGCTGGTGAGCGCCACGCCTCTTGGTAGTCTTTGAAACAAAGGAAAGCCGATATGCTCCTCTAGCATTCTTACCTGCTGAGCGACCGCGCCTTGTGTCACAAACAGCTCATCCGCCGCCGCCCGAAAATTAAGATGACGCCCAGCAGCCTCAAATGCGCGTAAGGCATTGAGCGGTGGCAACGTACGATGACTGTTTGTCACTTTATTTTCCTAGACTATAGATTTTCTACAGTCTAGCATCTTTTATTATGATGTTAGGAATTTGATTTTATTGGTTATGATAAATGAAACGATAACTAATGGAGAAAGACAGATGAATAATATTATAACGACAAAAAAAGTAGCGCTTATCACAGCAGGTGGGTCAGGCATGGGTGCTGCCGCTGCTCGTAAACTTGCAGCAGATGGTTATCATGTCGCTATTTTGTCTTCCTCTGGGAAAGGTGAGGCTTTAGCAAAGGAGCTGGGCGGCATTGGTGTTACTGGCTCCAACCTTATTAATGAAGATGTACAACGTTTGGTTGATTCGGCGATGCAACAGTGGGGACGTATTGATGCGCTTGTGAACTCTGCTGGTCACGGCCCGCGCGCACCTATTTTAGACATCACTGATGAGGATTGGCATAAAGGGCTAGAGGTTTACTTTCTTAGTGCGGTACGTGCAATTCGTTTGGTCACGCCCATCATGGTGGCACAGGGTAGCGGTGCTATCGTCAATATATCTACCTCTTGGGTAACGCAGCCGACTGCGCTTTTTCCTACGTCAACGGCTTTTCGTGCCAGCCTTGGCGCTTTTACCAAGATTTTCTCAGATGACTATGCAGCAAAAGGTGTGCGTATCAATAATGTCTTGCCTGGCTGGATTGATAGCTTGCCTGAAGTCGATGAGCGACGTGAGAGTGTACCGATGGGGCGTTATGGCACCTCTGAAGAGGTCGCCTCAACGATTGCTTTTTTATTATCCGAAGCTGCTGGATATATCACTGGTCAGAATATACGGGTTGATGGTGGCGTCATTCGCTCTGTGTAACGAGTCAATCAATACAAGCCTATTGATACAAGACTGTTAATACAAGCAATAAAACACTGTCGACGCTAGCTGCTTGAAAAAAGCAGCTCACCTATTTGTTAAGGCCAATGTTATGTTTCGAGCATATGCTGCACTGGTACTACTTGGTATCATCTGGGGGTCGAATTTTATTTTTATGAAATGGGCGACGGCTCTAATCAGCCCCTCACAAACCGTATTTTTACGCCTGCTATTTGGGTTCTTGCCATTGGTTGCAGTTGCTTGGCACAGCAAAGTAATTACTCGGGCGCAGTTACAGCATTTGCCACACTTTATAGTGATGTCAGTGCTCGCAACGTCTTTTTATTATTATGGATTTGTCGCAGGTACGGCGCTATTGCCCAGTAGCATTGCAGGTCTATTAAGTGGTTCAATCCCTATATTTACCTTTTTGGGCGCGGCGCTGTTCTTACCTGATGAGCGTCCGACCAAGCAAATGGCGATTGGACTTGCGCTAGGATTTGCTGGTATCGCATTAAGTGCGCGACCATGGCAAGGCGCTACTGGTGTCTCTCTCGTTGGCGTTTTGTGGATGTTGGCAGGGTCTTTGAGTGTTGGTGCGTCTTTTGTGTATGCGCGGCGTTATCTGTCTCCTCTGAGATTGCCACCACTGGCGTTAGCCACTTGGCAAGTGGGTTTAGCTGTCATAACGCTTTCGATACTCATCGATTTCGATGGTATAACCCAGCTGTCGACAGATACTAGGGCAATGTGGGGAACGATACTTGGTCTAGGTGCTTTGGGTACTGGCGCTGCTTTTTTGATTTATTATTTTATTATTGAGACGTTAGGTTCAGTGCGGGCTGCTGGTGCTACTTATATTGCTCCAGTCGTTGCTGTCATCATTGGCGCGATAATTGGCGAGGATATCACCAGCTTAGAAATTATAGCGTTGGTACTGATTTTAAGTGGTGTCCTACTAATACAAACGGGTAGACAGGCTTCAGGTTAGCGGTAGGAGGGGTAGGCTGTTAAGAATACAATACGCATATTTATGACAAGCTAGTCGATGATTTCATTCAAGCCTGCAACTGCTACTGAATTTTTCGATACGCTTACAGCACTAGCTCCATGACCAGCAATATGACGACCATCAAATAACATTCGATGGTCGTCAGCATGATGAACTCAACGATCTAATTACCTTACATTTTCTATGTTCGGATCAGCCTATGTCTAGGCAGTAGCAGTAAAATGTTGGCTTAATTCCTGAATATGCTCAGGGCCAATACCGCAGCAGCCACCGATTAATGAAGCGCCCTGTGCTTGCCACTTTTGTGCCCAGAGCAGATAGGCAGGCGGGGTCAAATCATCACGTACTTCATTAAGCGTATCATTTGCCGCGGCATTTTTTGGTTGCGGCGGAAAGGCATTGGCATAAGCGCCAAGTTCGATATGCTGCGCTTGTTTTGCTTGCAGGACAGTCTGTGCGACATCTAGTGCTTGTTCGATGACATCAGGTTGGCAGCAGTTAAAGAGTATTGCCTCGACATCGAGAGCAGCCATCGTTGCCACGGCTTCCTCGACGGTTTCTCCTGAACGCAGACGTGGTACATCGATATCCATACTGTCTTCTAAGGTAAAAGCGACCCATAGCGGTTTATTGTCCGTATCTAGCGTATTAAGTAGCTCACGAACAGCGATAGACTCGGCGATTAGACTCTGAGTCTCAGCGAGCCAAAAATCGACATACGGACTTAGACCTTTGATCAGTGGGGTGGCGATATCTTCTACGTGGTCAGCATCAAACAAATCTGCACGGTAGGAGCCAAACAGTGGCGGGATAGAGCCAGCTACTTTGGTTGCTGCGCCTTCCAGCGTCACTGCTGCACGTGCCATTTCACCTGACGCTGCTGCCAAATCTTGTGCTTGCGCCACAAAACGCTCCTCGCCGATATGAAAGGGTACTAGCGCGTAACTGTTTGTCGTAATGACAGCCGCGCCGCTCTTGATATAGGCACGGTGTACATCACGAACGATCTCTGGCGCTTCTATCATTGCCAGTGCTGACCATTCAGGTTGACGAAACGGTGCACCACGCTTCGCCAGTTCTCGTCCCATGCCACCATCAATAATTGTGGTTGTATTTATTGGCATAACGAATCCTTCTTTATTGTGAGTAGACGAACCTGTAGAGGTGCTATTGTTAAAAACAGAATTATTTTAAGGAGCGAAATACTAGGCGTAATAAGCGTCAGATGCAACCACAGGTTGAATAATGATAACAATTAATCGTGTGGTTGCTTGTCTGTTTAGAGGAGGTATACCTTAGATACTAAGGCTAGGTTCTTTTCTTTTCAATGACTTGAATCAGTTTGCTCTGCACTGACGATGCATCAGCAGGTGGTCTAGCAACGGCTGTGTTTTTTATAAGCAAGGTATATTCATAATCAGTCTCATAATCAAAACCCTCTATACCACTATATCGATACTGCCAATCTACTTGACTATCGACTTGGTCAGCTGGCTTTGTTAAAAGGCAGGATTGTGGCGCAACGCCTACGCAGTCTACTTGATGGTCAGCGACAATGATTTTGCGTAATACATATGGCATGGCATGTACAGTTAGCTGATGCTCACCATCTGGCTTTGATTGCTCGTCTGTTACTTCTATGTCACCTTCGACTTCTATATAGTCACCCATCGCCAATTTTTGCATTTGATAAGCATTCTGCTGACCAAAATTAGCTTTGCTAATAGACGCGGTATAGGACTTTCCATCTTGGGCTACGATAGTGACTTTTTGCTGATTTCTATCTTGCGAAGTAATACCTGTTACTTGACCGATTATCGCTTCAGCGCTGCTTGGTTTTAGGGTGCTTAGGAATGAGTTACTGTCTTCAATCTGGCTAATACTCGTTTTAGCATTCGAGTTGGCTTGGTTGTGACTGCTACACGCAGTTAGAGAGGATGTGGCAATGAGTGCCAAAGTGCAAAATTTAATAAACGACATGACATATCCTTATTATGGTTGATTTATATATTTATTTTTAATGCTCGATGAAACTGCCTAGAGCGATTTTTGTTACTGTTACTGTTACTGTTATTGTTTTGATGCTGAGGCTAGCAGTTTGTTGATACAAATAATGCCTCGCTGATTCATAGTGAGGCATTATTCATAAATTTAAGATAGAGCTACGTAACAGTCCTTAAGGTGTTTTTGTTTTAGGAACGGCTTTGAAGTGAGCCGTTTGATTGTCATTCTTAATGACTAGCACAGGGTTGTTATCGCTATTTTTACCAAAGCTGTATTTGCCTTGTACTGTTGTGGCAGCAGCACTATCAAACTGTGCTAAGTGTTCAGGGCAGGCCATTCGAGTACTTCTGATTGCACTCAGTTCTACCTCGCCATTCGTCACACTGTATCCTGCGCTCATATTGTTGCAAGTATTCATAAGGCTTACCATATTGCGACCTTCAACAGTCATAAAATCCAGCGTTAATGGTCTTGATGGATCAAAAAATAACGCTTCAACCAAGTCTCCATTATTAAGCTTGGCATCTATAAGGCGCCAATTATTCGCCTCTAACGTCTCTACTGTGATTGGCTGTACGGCTGGCTTGGTAACACTAGTCGTTGTTTGGCAGCCAGTCGCAAGTGCACTCATAACAAGCGTGGAGGCCATCATTATTTTCATTGTATTTTTCATAGTCATCTCTCAAAAAGTAGATAGTTTAAAATGTCTAATATTTTTATTTAAAAGTTAGCGTGTCTGGATTTTAATTATCACAAAGAAGTCATATAACTACAAGGACGCTTTGATTTTCAGATAAGGAGTCTACAGAAAGGCAATACTCGAAAAGACAATGTTCATAGAGTCAGCATTTAAAAAGGCTAAGTTACCGCCTTTTACTTACATCGTTCAATAACAATTAAGTACAAAAAAAGCAGATACCGTTATCAGTATCTGCTTTTTATATCAAAAATCAGTCTATGAGAAAGTTGCTATATCTTAAGTTATAACAGCTTTTTAGACATTATTAAGCTTGAGGCTTGATCAAGTACTTCTCACCAGTCGCCTGTTTGCCATAAGCGGCGATTGATTTTAACTGTAGCGCTTCTTCTAGGGTCACTTCATGCGTATAGCTGCTCGCAAAGGTGGTGGTGATTTCTTCTGCCACGCGTTTGCGCATGGACTGAACCGTTTCACTACCAAGTTTGCCAAGTGCATTGAACAATAAGAATCCATTCACACCCCACGCAAAACCAAAGTTACGGTTTAAGGTGATCGGACCACGGTCTAAGGCGCCATAAATATAAGCTTGTTTAAAGGTATTTGAGCCATAGACGCTGTATTCTTCTACGTCACGAGTAATAGCTGCTTCCATACAATTTAGAATATCGCTGGTGAGCTTACCGCCACCGATAGGGTCAAAAGAAATCGTAGCGCCTGTTTCAGTAATCGCGGCGGTCAAATCGGCAAGGAACGTCTCGCTGCTTGAGTTCACCACATACTTTGCGCCCATATCGCGCAATAGCTTTTCTTGCGAATCTTTACGGACGATATTCACCAAATCAACACCGTCTGCCATACAGATACGGTTTAGCATTTGGCCAAGGCTAGAAGCGGCTGCTGCATGTACGATGGCTTTGTGACCTTCAGCGCGCATGGTTTCGACCATTGCCAGTGAGGTGAGCGGGTTTACAAAAGACGATGCGGCCTCGGTAGCAGTCGTGCCATCTTGCATCTCTATGCAGCTTTTCACATTCACACAGTGATACTGACGATATGTACCGCCACCAATCACCGCAACCATTTTGCCCATGAGTGCTTGTGCGGCTTCTGATGAGCCTGCTGCGACGACTGTACCAGCGCCTTCGTTACCGACTGGCGTATCTTTATTTACCCGCGTTTTGAGTGATGGCATGAATTTCGCAGGCACATCAGCGGTAATGATCGGGCTGTCATCAGTGCCTGATTGTACAGCGGTTGACATATCAGCGGCGCTGAACATCACACCAAAATCAGAGGGGTTCAATGGCATGGCTTCCATGCGAACGACAACTTCGTCAGCACCGGGCTGTGGCATCTCGATGTCTTTTAAAGACAGGGTTAATTTGTTGTCATCACTGATGGTTGAAACCAGTTGTTTATTTTTATCGGTCATAAGATTTGCTCCTGCAAATAGTTGGATTTTTAGACCAATCCCTTTACGGCATTGGTCGTTCTTTAGATTATCGAGTTTTAGTAATTTTCTTAATGTGGCTCATTTTTAGTGGCCACACTGTCATATGTTATTTAGCGTTTGCGGCTTGGATTTGAGCTTTAACGTGTTGCATAAATTCAGGCATGTTTGCTTGACTGTCTGCCTGAACGCTTTTTGCAATGTCGGTTTCACTCATGGCTTTGTTCCATTCTTTCATGCCGTCCACTTCTGCCAGTACATCCCACTCAAGCTGAGTCGCTCCAAAAGCGTTGACAATAGTGTTGACGTGATGCACATAGATGTCAGCCATGGTGAATTGCTCGCCTGCAATCCAAGGCGAAAATTGACATAAGCGATTCATGGCAATAATACCGCGGCCCAATACTTGACGGACTTCCTCTTTGACTGCGTTAGGTGCTTGAGTACCAGAAAATACATATGGAATCAGACGACGACTTGGTAGCTCAAAATATAGCTCTGCTATTTTCATAATCTGACGTACAGACGCGCGTTCTGCTGCATCGGCAGGATATAGCGGCTTTTCTGGATAGGTTTCTTCCAAAAAGTCACAAATCACGTTGGATTCTGACAGATTAAAACCGTCAGGCATGGTGATCGCAGGTACTTTACCCACTGGACTGACGGTCAGTAGATCATCACTACCAGCGTACAAAAGGTCCTCTTGGAACGGGATACCCTTATATAAAAGAGCGTGTTTTACGATGTTGTAATAGTTGCTTGCAGCAAAGCCATGCAAAGTAATCATAAGTCATTCTTCCATTGTTGACGTAAAAGTTATTTTTAATCGTGTTTTCATTGCAACGTTTAGGGCGTGTTTGATATTCACAAATAGGCACTGCTGATTGCTAAAACGGTTCCAGACAAGGCGTAAAACGATGGTAATGCTCGTGCCTTAGCTAGATTTACAACACAGTATGGGGCAGTTTTAGCATCAGCTCCAATATAAACAGAAGGAGACAGGACTATTTTTTGCCACTTCATTGTTAAAACATAGACGCTTAGAATGACTAAACTTACTATTTTTAACGTCGAACTGTCTAAAAAATAGTCTCTGTCAGTGCCATGGTCGAATATCAAGCACGCCCTAAGTTAAACACATTATTACTGGTTTTAATGTGGTTATATATAAGGAATAACGTGAATCACTATTGCTTTTAAGACAATAATAAAGCGAAAATACTTAAACATTCATCTAAATGGAGAGGTCAGTTGGATCAATTACGTGCCATTAAGTATTTCAGCAAAGTCGTAGAAACGGGCAGTTTTACTAAGGCGGCAAGTGCATTCAATGTACCGCCATCCTCACTATCGAGACGAGTATCTGATTTAGAAAAGAGCTTGGGCGCGACACTGTTAAAGCGCTCGACCCGAATCGTTAAATTGACCGAAGTAGGGCAGGTCTATTACGACGATATGCAGCAAGTATTGGATCAGATCGAGCAAAGTAAAGAAACAGTCCGCAGTTATCAAACGACGCCAATGGGGCGCTTACGCATCAGCTCTATGGTGGGCTTTGGTGAAAAAATACTGCTACCACTGTTGGATGAGTTTGGTGAGTTGTATCCAGAGATTGTGCTAGATGTCAGTCTCAGTGATGAATTATCCGCATTGGGACGTGACGATGTCGATATTGCGATTCGCGGGGGTTATGCACCAAATGAGCGAGTGCTTGCCATTAGGCTCATGGACAATGGGTTTATTCCGGTTGCGTCGCTCAGTTATTTAGAGATGCATGGCGAACCTAGTCATGTGATGGAGTTGAAAGAACATAAAGGTCTGTATTTCAAAGCCCCAAACGGGCCAACACCTTGGCTCTGCTATGTGGACGATCAGTGGCATGATGTCTCAGGGCCAGCAGTCGCAATTTCAAACAATGGACCATGGCTAGCCAAAAAGGCTTGTAATGGTGAAGGGATTTTGATGTCCACTCGATGGGCGCTATCCTCATATCTCAAGTCAGGCGCATTGCAAGAGATTAAATTTGAGCATCCATTAGCAATCACGCAGCACGCTGATATGGCCGTATATCTGCTGTATCAAAAGCAGCGCTATCTAGTACCAAAAGTAAAAGCCGCCGTCGATTTCTTGGTTGAGAGGATAAAAGTAGGAAATGAGCGTTGATGTAAGGGAAGTGTGCTATCTACAACCTCATTACATTCATATTCTTATCGACACTTAAGAGGCTTGAGATACAATCGTTATAGCATGTTATGACAGGCTACTCATTATATTCCTGATTGAAAATAACAGATAGCTCATTGGCAGCTTCTTGCATGACAGGCACATAGCTCAGTAGCTCATCCAAAGATTTTCTGACGATAGGACTATGAGTAAATACCGTAGCAAATGCGGGCTGTTCACCATTCGGAATCGGGACGGCACAGGCGACCATACCAGGAATAAACTCTTCATTATCTGTCCCTATCTGTGTCTTACGTACTTCAGCAATGGACGTCATGAGTTGTTTTTTATCAGTCTGAGTATGGGTCGTGAGCGCCTGTAACGATAGTTTTTCTACAATACGCTCGCACTTATTATCTGCCAACTGCGTCAACAATAATTTGCCACTGGCACAGGCCCAGATAGGTATATTGGTTCCGGTAGGTAACTGTATTTGGACAGGCCAGTCAGATATCACACGATCGATATATACCACTTCTAAGTCTTGCAACACTGCAATCCCTACCGACTCACCAATTTTGGCTGAAAGCTGTTGTAATATCGCCAACCTTTCCGCTTTAAAAGGACTGTTTTTCCACAGGTCTAAAGCTAGGTCATGCATTCTTTTTCCGCAGGTTACTTTTCCATGCAAATCTAATTGGACAAATTGAAGCGGTTGTAGCTGATTTAACAATCGGTACATACTAGGTACAGGGATGTCCAATGTTTCTGCTAAGTCAATAACGCCCATAGGCTTAGCAGATTTGGCCAATACTTCTACGATTTGCAAAACTCGCTCGACGCTTGAGCCCTTTTTTTTGACATTATTCATAGTTCAATTTGCATCCTTAACTGTGCGTTCAAGAAGATCACTCATCATGTTCATCACATATTTCTGTATTCATATCTTGTCATATCGAAGGTGTTCTGATAAGTTACATAACGATAATCATAGTTCTCGATATATGAAATAAAATTATAAATAGCCATACCAATATAAAACAAATCATAAACTTTTATCTGCTAAAAATAATAAAGCGTAAGAGGTTGTAATAATGTTAGATTTAGCAAATATGACGCCGACAGAGGTCAGAGCGTTAATCAGTAACAATGAACTTAACAAGCCGACTTCCGGCATGTGTAAAGGTCATATACAAGCAAACCTAGTCATAGTGCCCAAAAATTTGGCCTATGATTTTTTATTGTTTGCACAAAGAAACCCAAAGTCTTGTCCTATTTTAGATGTAACAGATGTCGGTAGTGCAGAGCCACGTCTCATGGCAAAAGGCGCAGACTTGAGGTCTGATGTCCCAAAGTATCGGATATACAAATTTGGCGAATTAGTGGCTGAGGTATCAGATCTAAAAGACTACTGGAGAGAGGATTTGGTCTGCTTTCTTTTAGGATGCAGTTTTTCCTTTGAGTCTGCCATGCTAAATGCGTCTATTCCTATTAGACATATTGAAGACAATCACAATGTGCCAATGTATATCACAAACATAGAAACTGAGCCTGCAGGACAGTTTCATGGGAAAATGGTGGTTAGCATGCGGCCAATACCTTATCCATTAATCACCAGAGCCGTCCAAGCGACCTCTCGATTTCCGCAAGTACATGGCGCGCCTATTCATATCGGAGACCCTAGTGTCATCGGTATAACCGACATTCATGTGCCTGATTTTGGTGATGCATCCATCATAAAAGAAGGCGAAGTCCCTGTATTTTGGGCTTGCGGTGTGACGCCGCAAAGTATCGCTATGACTAGTAAGCCAGAGCTGATGATAACGCATTCACCAGGACATATGTTTATCTGCGACCCAAGAGATGAAGACTTGGCAGTTCTATAATTTCTGATGACAAAAGTGCTTTTAATACGCATAGAGATAATTAATTTCAAACTATTATTTTAATAAGCCAATCAATAAATTGTCACATATCGTTCAACAATCACACTTTACATACATCACTAGGTACGAATTTTTTATAAAAAATAATTGTTCACTTTCACTCTAATGGAATAGCCAATCATATGAATATCAATTTTACGGATCTGGAAAAACTGATCAAACTTGCAGAATGCGCCGATATAAAATCTTTAGAACTCACTGATGGTGATGCACGTATTTCTATCGTTTGCCAATCTGACGGCAACCAAAGTAGCGGCAATCATATCGCTCATACTCCCAACCCAAGGGCGTCTCATTCAGAGTCTCAAACCGAAACCACTCAAAATAGTACGGATAATAATACCAATGTAGACAGTGATCGTAGTGATGAAACTGTGACTACAGAGGTGGAGAAATCCCAAATAATAGCGCCTATGCTAGGTACGTTTTATCGTCGCTCTGAGCCGACAGCAGAAGTGTTTTTTCAGGTAGGAGATAAGGTGGAAGTAGGGCAGACACTATGCATCATTGAAGCCATGAAAATGATGTACGAGGTCAAAGCAGAAACTGCGTGTACGCTTAAAGAGATTTTGGTTGATGAAGGTGATGTCGTAGAGTATGCCCAGCCCTTATTTGTTATAGAGCCAAACAGTTAAAGCCGCTCAATATTGTATAGACGCTGCACAAACACTGTATTTGACACTATATTTTTAAGGGAATAAACATGTTCACAAAAATCTTAATTGCCAATCGCGGCGAGATTGCGCTACGTATTATCCGAGCTTGTAAGCAGTTGGGTATTAAATCCGTCATTGCCCATTCTGAATCAGACAAAGACTCATTGCCTGTACGCCTAGCCGATGAAGCAGTATGCATCGGGCCTGCCAATGCCACGCACAGCTACCTTAATCAAAGAGCGCTAGTTTCTGCTGCAAAAATCACCAATGCGCAAGCCATCCATCCAGGCTATGGCTTTTTGTCTGAAAACTCAGACTTTGCCGCTTTGGTTGAAGACTCAGGTCTCACCTTTATTGGCCCAACGGCTGACAATATCAGAAACATGGGCGACAAGGTTGAAGCCAAAAAACAAATGACGATGGCGGGCGTGCCCTGTGTGCCTGGTTCTGATGGTGCATTGCCTGCTGATTCAGAGCAAGTTATCAAGATTGCCAGTGACGTTGGTTATCCAGTCATTATCAAAGCAGCAAGCGGTGGCGGCGGTCGTGGGATGCGCGTGGTCGAAAAAGAAGCCGACTTACTCTCTGCGATTTCTATGACGCAAACAGAAGCCAAAGCCAATTTTGGTAGCGCCATTGTCTATCTTGAAAAATACCTACAAGCACCGCGTCATATCGAAGTGCAAGTCATGTCCGATACCCACGGTAATGCTATCTATTTAGGCGAGCGTGATTGCTCTATGCAGCGTCGTCATCAAAAAGTTATTGAAGAAGCGCCAGCACCCGGTATTACTGAAGAGCAGCGCCAGAAAATCGGACAAGCATGTGTCACAGCTTGCGAGCAAATGCAGTATAGAGGCGCAGGCACGTTTGAGTTTCTATATGAAAATGGCGAATTCTTCTTTATCGAGATGAATACTCGTGTGCAAGTTGAGCACACCATCACTGAGATGGTGACGGGTGTTGATATTGTGCAAGAACAAATCAGAGTGGCGGCAGGGCTTCCACTGGCATACAAGCAAAGTGATATCGCCATTACCGGACACGCTTTTGAGTGCCGTATTAATGCTGAAAACGCGCAGACATTTTTGCCAAATGCTGGACGCATAGACTACTGCCACATGCCAGCAGGGTTTGGTATCAGAGTAGATAGTCATGCTGAGTCGAACTACACCGTGCCGCCATCTTATGACAGTTTGATTGCCAAGATATGTGTACAAGATCGTTCAAGAGAAAAAGCGATAGAAAAAATGCGTGCGGCATTATCAGAAGCGCAAATCACCGGGATTGATACCAATATTGGTCTGCATCAGCGACTCTTTGAGGATAAGGTGTTTTGTGAAGGTCAAATGAGCATCCATTATCTAGAACAGTGGATACAAGACAATATATAAATCAGGTCTGACCCGCAAAAATTAAAACCAAATCTGACATTAGCGTCAGAAGCGTCAGAATCAAGATACAGTCGGTTCAATATAATTTGGATACAAGGAAGGCGAGTGAAAGTACTACAAGTAGTAGACTAAGCGAGCCTGACACCGTATCCAATTTATAGATGATTTGACTGTAGTAGATAAAAATAATGGAGCACGTGCTAATGGAACTACAATGGCAACTATGCAGTGAAACCAATCTCGCGTTGTTTTTCCCTAAACCGATCACCTTAGAAAAACAACAAAAGTGCTGGGCTTTATCAGACAGCATCCAGAAAATGCCAGAAGTCATCGAAGTGGTGATTGGTATGAATACGCTCAGTGTATTCATCGTGCCATTAACTTGGGCTGAGCTTACTACCTTTAAAGATAAGCTGTCAGATTTGCTCAATGACATCCCTTCAAAAACCATCCATGGCAAGCACGTCGAGATACCAGTACATTACGGTGGAAAATATGGCCCTGATCTAGCGGCCATGGCGAATGAGCTAAAACTCTCGGTCGAAGCCGTTGTTGAGCTACATACCAAAGCCACTTATACCGTTTACTTTATCGGTTTTCAGCCAGGATTTCCTTATCTTGGCGGCTTGTCTGAGTCGCTGTATTTCCCAAGACACGCCATCCCTAGAACTCAAGTGCCAGCAGGCTCAGTGGGTATCGGCGGCGAGCAGACAGGGGTGTACCCTTTTGAGTCTCCAGGCGGCTGGCAGTTACTCGGCCAGACGGATACTGCTTTATTTGATTTAACCAAGTCTTCTCCGACGTTGCTTAACGCAGGCGATACTTTGACATTTAAAGCGATTGATATTCATCAATAAGCGATAAATAAAAGATGCATGAATCAAAAAGACAAATGAACAGGTGGTATCAATGAAAATTTTAACTGCAAGCGCCCTTGCCAGTATTCAAGATTCGGGACGACTGGGTTACCGAAGCATGGGCGTGGGTAGAAATGGCGTGATGGACAGCTGGGCGCTACAAGCCGGCAATGCTTTGATGAAAAACGAAGCCAACGAACCCGCTATTGAAATAGCACTCGGTGAGCTAACCATACAGTTTGAAGAAAGCGTCAGCTTTTGCTTAACAGGCTCTTTATACGAGGCCTATCTAGACGACAAGCGTGTTCCTTGCTATTGGCGTATCAATGCAACAGCTGGGCAAACGCTCAAACTTTTGCGCCCGCTACAAGGCATGTATACCTATTTATGTGTGCATGGCGGCTTTGATATCGAGCCAGTATTGCAGTCAGTTAGCACCAATCTCAAAGCAGGGTTTGGCGGATTTGAAGGCAGATATTTAAAAGCCGATGACAGCTTAACGGTAAAATCTGAATCCAGCCTGCCTGTCATTGGGGTGGCTCGACTTGCCCCAACCGAGGTTATTCGAGTGATAAAAAGCAGTGAGTATGATTGCTTCACTGAGTCGTCTAAACAAGCATTTGAGACCCAGCCATGGAAACTACAAAGCAGTAGCAACCGTATGGGTTACCGCTTAGAGGGGACAGCAGCGCTTGAATTTAGTAAGCCAGTAGAAATGAGCTCACATGGCGTTGATATTGGAATGATTCAGGTGCCACCACAAGGACAACCGATTGTGTTAATGGCAGACGGGCAAACGACGGGTGGCTACCCTAAAATTGCAACCGTTATTAACGCAGACATAGGGCTGATGGCACAGATTAGATTTGGCAAAGCCTGTCAGTTCGTCGTTGTGTCGTTAGAGCAGGCGCTGCGTGAACAACAGAAAAGACAACATTACATCGATCAAATAAAGGAGTATGCCAATGAAAATTGATTTAAATGCTGATGTGGCTGAAGGCTGCGGGCAAGACGACAAGTTATTGACGATAGTCAGCTCAGCCAATGTCTGCTGCGGTCTTCATGCTGGTTCTTACAGCGAGATGCTAGCCACGTTGCAATTGGCAAAAGAAAACAACGTGAGCGTAGGCGCACATCCTGGTCTAAACGATAGAGAAAACTTTGGCCGTATTCATCAGCCATTAAGCGAATCTGAGTATCGTGCTTTGTTAGCATATCAGTTGGGTGCAACCAAAGCGCTCTGTGACTTGGTTGGTGTGACTTTGGACTATGTAAAACCGCATGGTGCGTTGTACAACCAAGCGGCCATTGATGAAGATTTATCAGACATTTTGGCCAGTGAAATCAAACGATTTGATCCAAATCTAAAAGTCATGGGTCTGTCTGGTGGTTATCTGGTTAAAGCAGCCAAAAAGCAGGGTTTAGCCTCGATATCAGAAGTGTTTGCCGATAGGAACTATGAAAAAGACGGCTCATTGGTCTCTCGTAGCAAAGACAATGCGCTAATAACCGATACGGATGATGCGATTAAGCATGTATTGCAGATGATAACTGAAGGGACTGTCACCAGTGTCTGCGGTCAAACCGTACCCGTAGAGGCACAAAGTATCTGCCTACATGGGGATGGTGAACACGCCATTTTGTTTGCGCAAGAAATAAAGAAACAACTAGAGCTCAAAGGTATCACTATCTCTGCCTACTAAATATCCGCACGCTAGGGCATGTCCTCAATTCAATCGATGGTCATCTAAATGGGTTAAAAATGGCTAAATCTTGCCAAACAGCGTCAAATAGCTGACTAATATCTCGATATTATCTGCGCTATTTTCCTTGTTTGACTACAATTTATCTCATTTTTACCACCATTTTTAAAATGAGGACACGCCCTAATCATTTGATTAAATAATCCCATATAGAACAAGGATGTTTATGAGCACCATAAAAAAACATAATACCGCCATTTTAGGCGCGGCCTTCCTGATGGCCACATCAGCAGTAGGGCCAGGGTTTTTGACCCAAACGGCCACATTCACCGAAAGCCTAATGGCAAGTTTCGGCTTTGTTATCTTAATATCTATTGTTATGGACATCGGCGTCCAGCTTAACGTTTGGCGAGTAGTCGCAGTCTCCAAAAAACGCGCGCAGGAAATCGCCAACTTGGTGTTCCCTGGTGTCGGTTACTTGCTCGCGTTCTTAATCATTGCGGGTGGTCTGGCTTTTAATATTGGTAATATTGGCGGTGCCGGACTTGGCATGCAGTCCATGTTCAATATGTCGCCCATCACAGGCGCCCTGATTAGTGGTGTGATTGCCGTCGCCATATTTTTAGGCCGAGAAACGGGGCCTATGATGGATAAATTCGCTCAGTTAATGGGTTTTATCCTGATTGTATTGGTCATTTATGTGGTCTTTAAATCTGATCCACCATTAGCAGAAGCCGTCAGCAAAACCATCATGCCTGACAAAATTGATGCAGTGGCTATCGTGACGCTAGTTGGCGGTACGGTTGGCGGTTATATTACTTTCTCAGGTGCGCATCGCTTATTAGAAGCAGGCGTCAGCGGAGAAGAGAATTTAAAATCAGTAACCAGAAGCTCGGTCTCTGGTATTTTGATTGCCTCTGTTATTCGCGTATTTTTATTCCTTGCCGTATTAGGCGTGGTATCTCAAGGCTTTGCATTGGATCCTGCCAACCCAGCCATGTCGCCGTTTCAGTACATTTTAGGAAACGCAGGTAAAGTTATTTTTGGTATGGTGATTTGGGCTGCGTCTGTGACCTCGGTGATTGGTGCTGCTTATACCTCTGTGTCTTTTATGACCAACTTTCATCCGTTCATTGAGACCTATAAACGCTACTTCATTATAGGTTTCATCGTTATCTCAACGTTGGTGTTTGCCACTGTCGGTAAACCGGCTCAAGTATTGGTATTGGTCGGTACGTTAAATGGCTTAGTGCTACCTATCGCTATGGTCATCATTCTGATTGCCGCCTACAGAAAAAATATCGTTGGCAATTATAAGCATCCGATTTGGATTGCGGCATTTGGTTGGTTAATCGCCATCGTGATGAGTATCCTAAGTGTCATGACCATTGCTAAATATCTGGGCATGAGTTAAAAAATTAAGATAAGGAATGTATTATGGATATAGAGCAAATAACACGTGTGGTCAAACTGGTTGAAAGCAGTCAGCTACACGAAGTCACGATTGCAGACAACGGGCAGTCTATTACGGTGGTTAACAATCTAGGTGCGCAGAATAATGTTAGCGCTAGTCCTATAGAGGCCACGACTACTCATGAGCCTGAACAACAGGGTAGTGATGTCTTGCAAGTATGTGCCACTTATGTGGGGCAGGTCTACTTAAGTGAAGACGATGCAACAGACAATTTGGTCAAAGAAGGCGACCATATTCAAAAAGGTCAGACCGTTTGCTTCATTAATGAGTTGACCCGTTTGCAGCCAGTGATTAGTAATAAAGAAGGTGTGGTCACGGCAGTTTTGGTTGAAAATGACCAGAAAGTTGAATACGGGCAACCTATTTTTGAGTTAACTCGTAGTTAAAGACAGTTAACGTAGTTTTGGTTAAGACAAAATATAAACCCTTTAAGCATCATCTGTCGCTTAAAGGGTTTTTTATGTGCTGAGTATTTGTATTAGCCTCATCATGTATCTCGTACATCTGATATAAGTTATTTGCTCTGTCCTAGATCTTCTAGAATGATACAATTCGGTGATGCTCTTAAAAGGCCACTCGTGCACTCTGCATTGGTATGATTCCTACTATCAAGTTAAAGACACTGAACTTTCAAGTCATAACAAACAAATTAACTACGCTCTTGAAAGCCCATACGCAGTAAGGCTGCGCTGGTTATTGAGGCGTTATATTAAGAAGGTAACTCATGAGCACAGAACTAGAGAGTAGATTGGTATTTATTGATACTTCTGCGTATGAAAGCAAAAATTTCCAATTTAATGAACATGCGTTAGGTAAGCTTTGTGATTTTCTTGAATCTGAAAGGCTCCATCTCCTTATTACTCAAATTACAATTAATGAAATAAAAGCTCATTTATTATTAAAATCGGAAGAATCAGCAAGAGCTATAAAGAAAATACAAAAAGATGCAATGTTCTTGAGAAATACTCCTAATCTTGCTTGCCATGGAATTTTTGAGAAAGTCAAAGCCGAAGAGATTTACCAAATTGCTTTAGCAAGTTTTGAAGAGTTTCTTGATAAAAGTTCAGCTGAAATTGTTGACATAAAAAATGTTAATGCGTCTAGTGTTTTCGATAAATATTTTAAATCAGAACCTCCCTTCGGTGGAGCAAATAAAAAATCTGAATTTCCTGATGCCTTTGTTCTCGAAGCCGTAGCTAAGGTAAGCAAAGATAGAGGGCATACTTTATATGTCATCAGTGATGATGGTGATATGGAGAAATATGCGAACACTTTAGATAATTTGATTCATTTAAGGAGAGTTGATGATCTCTTGGATTTAGTTGTTCGTAAAGAAGAAGAGTTGAAAGAACCTGTCAAATTTGCAGATAGTATTCTTGAGCAGCTGAAAGAAGAATTAATTGAAAATGCCAAAGAGAAAATTGATTCATCAGAATTCTATTCAGACGAGATGAATGAATTTGATGATGAAATATACCAAATAGATATTGAGTCAGTTTGTATAAATCACAAGAATATAATTTCGGTGTCAGATGAGAATGTTGAGTATGAAATAGATTTTGAGGTTGTTCTAAAGGCCTATTATTCAATTGCTGATTACGGTCGCTCACCGTGGGATCCTGAAGATAAAGTTTATATGTTTGTACTGCGTAACGATATTGTGAAGAAACATACTGAAGTTTTTTCAGCCTATGTCAGTATTGATTACATGAGTGGGATAAGAGCTAATGCTGAAATTTCAGAACTAGACTTTACTGACTCAGTATTTGAACTAAATGAAGATAATAGTGAAATAATCAGCGTGAAACATTTAGATTTAAGGGGTGAATAAAAACTCACTTAAGTGAAGTCGTGATATAACTATAGGTTAAAGTTCCGAACATCTGCTTATGGCACTGAAATGACTATTAATATTTGATCTGTGTTAATACTCACTTCTCTTTTAATGATGTGAAAAAACAACATAACCGAGAACGTCTTCGTGGAGAAGTGCTCGTTAAGAGCTCTATTTAGCTTGCCCTAGATCCTCTAAAATAGCGCACTCTGCATTATTATCGCCTGCGCAATGATCAAAAGAGTTCTGTAGCGAGTCGACCATCTCCTGCAATTGCGCGATTTTTTGGTTTAACGTTTCAATATGCTCTTGTGTCAGTTGCTTAACATCTGCACTCTGACGATTGGCATTTTTACGCAGATACAGTAACTCCTTCATTTGCTTGGATGAGAACCCCAAGTCACGAGAATGTCTTAAAAAGCATAAGTCGTCAATATCGTCTTTAGAATACAAGCGATAACCTGAGTTCGAGCGATTGACTGTTTCTAGCAAGCCAATCTGTTCATAGTAGCGAATCATTTTGGTAGAGATGCCTGATTGCTTTGATGCTTGACCAATATTCATATTTTTCCTCCTAACCTAGAAAGGGCTTAAGCATTAATGTTTAAACCCTATATGGATATCCTTTACGATTCTACATTCACTTTGTAATGACGGGTACTTTGAAATACTTCAAGCGTAACGCATTACCTAAGACAAAAACAGATGACAGCGCCATTGCGCCTGCCGCAAAAATGGGTGAGAGCAGGATACTAAAGGCGGGATACAAGACACCTGCAGCAATCGGGATCAAAGCAACATTATAAATAAACGCCCAAGCCAGATTTTGTCTGATATTACTGATGGTGGCTTTACTCAAGGCAATCGCAGTAGGCACGCCTTGCAGACTACCTGACATTAGCACCACTTCAGCCGCCTCAATCGCCACGTCTGTGCCTGTACCAATGGCCAATCCAACATCGGATTGAGCCAATGCAGGGGCATCATTGATACCGTCACCAACAAATGCCACTCGGCCATATTGTTCTTGCAATTGGCGTACTGCATCTACCTTGCCTTCGGGCAATACTTCTGCTACTACCTGATCGATATTTAGTTTTGCGGCAATCGCTTGGGCGGTATGGCGATTATCACCTGTAATCATGGCCACTTTTAAGCCCAACTGATGCAATGCAGCGATGGCGGTATGAGTTGTTTCTTTAATAGGGTCGGCAACGGCAATGATAGCGGCCAATTGCTGATCAATCGATACATAGAGTGGGGTTTTGCCTTCTTGCCCCAAACGTAGCGCATCTTGTTCAAAAGGCGCAACATCAAGCCCCAATTGTTGCATATAACGATCCGCGCCAATATGAATCACTTGGCCTGTCACGTTTGCTTGAATACCCAAACCTGTCATCGCTTCAAAGTCAGTGATAGGAAGCAGTTGAATATTCTGTTGTTCTGCGGCTTGTACAATGGCCAAGGCAATGGGATGCTCAGACTTTGCTTCAACCGATGCCACCACACGTAAGACTTGTTCTTTCTCAAACCCTTGTTGGACTTGGAAATCCGTTAACGTAGGTTTGCCTTCAGTCAATGTGCCTGTTTTATCAACGGCAACCACGCTCACGTCTTGCAACATTTGTAGCGCTTCACCTTTACGGAATAGCACGCCCAATTCTGCACCACGACCCGTACCGACCATAATAGAGGTGGGAGTGGCCAATCCCATTGCACAAGGGCAGGCTACAATGAGCACGGCAACCGCATTGATTAAACCAAAGGTTAAGGCAGGGTCAGGGCCAAAAATCAACCAAACTATAAAGGTTAATGCTGATAAAAACATCACCGCTGGTACAAACCACATGGTGACTTTATCCACCAATGCTTGAATCGGTAATTTAGAGCCTTGGGCTTGTTCTACCATACGAATGATTTGCGCTAATACAGAATCTTCACCGATGGCCGTTGCTCGAATATTCACGGTGCCGTTTTGATTGATAGTACCGCCGACTACTTGATCACCTGCTTGTTTTTTCACAGGGACAGGTTCACCAGTAATCATAGATTCATCAATATAACTGTGACCGTCAACGACTTCGCCATCGATAGGCACACGCTCACCTGGGCGAATCTCAACGATCATTTTTGCGGTGACATCTTCTACAGGGACTTCAATGACTTTGCCATCTTGCTGTACACGGGCAGTCTTTGCCTGCATGCCTACTAAATGCTGAATGGCCCCAGAAGTACGACCTTTAGCCTTTGCTTCAAAATAGCGTCCTAATAAAATCAAGCTCACAATCATGGCAGCGGCTTCGTAATAGACGTGCACCGTGCCTTCAGGTAACGCTTGCGGGATAAAAGTCGCTATCAGAGAAAAGCCATACGCTGCGATAGTACCAATCGCCACTAGCGAATTCATATCTGGCGCAAAACGCAATAAGGCTGGCACGCCTTTTTGATAAAAGCGTCGGCCTGGAAAAAGTAGTACCAATGTGGTCAAAACAAACTGTATCCACCAACTTTGCTGAGTGCCGAGGTTATTCACTACCCACATATGAAAGGCGGGAATCATATGCGAGCCCATTGCTAGAATGAATACGGGCAGTGACAACAGCGCAGAAAGCCCCAAATCTCGTTTAAGCTGATTTTGCTCCGAGGCTTTCTTATCTTGTCGATCACTTTGATCTTGTTCTACCAGTTTGGCCTCGTAGCCCGCTTTTTTAACGGCCTCAATCAATTCACTCATCTGTATTTGAGCATCGCCTTTAATCCAAGCGCGTTCAGTCGCAAGGTTTACAGTAGCTTGTTGCACGCCAGCGACTTTGGCCAAGAATTTTTCGACCCGTCCAACGCAAGAGGCACAGCTCATGCCTTCTATAGATAGCTCGATAGGCTTGGTTTCAGTCACTTTATAGCCTGCACGCTCTACCGCTTTGTTTAACTGGGCAACATCTACAGGCTGCGATGAGTAAACAGTCGCCTGTTCAGTGGCAAGATTTACCTCGGCGTTTTCAACGTGCTCAATACTTTTTAATTGTTTTTCAATACGCCCAACACACGAGGCGCAACTCATGCCTTCAATGCTCAGCACTTCTTGATAAGTAGGGGCTTTAGTATTTTTTGTTTTCATAACAACCTCTGTCGTTTTTAATTCTGTTTTTAATCTATAGTGACAGCATATAGGTTGACATCATGGTAAGGTCAAGCGTATTTCTTTGAATGTTTTTAAACCCGTTTATAGTAGCGTCTTATATTCGTTGTTAAGCTTAAAATAGCTCGATTATGGTTTATTGTTGAAGGTATGGCGGCATTAATTCTGAAATAGGGTAGGATAAATGACTAAGAATAAGATAAACTGCCTCCGCGAGCGTTGACTCGGTTCAGCGCATTTCAAATTGAGTAGCGATATTTTATGACTAGAAAGTAAAACCCCAATAATAAAGAACGCTGATAGCAGTGACAGAACGAGCTGTCATAAGCATCTTTGCTAGACTAATGATGAATGAACACTTTATACAAGACCATTGATATTAAGGCACATCACTATGGAAGAAGTACCAAATACGATAGAACAAAGACCCGTATTCATGCCCAAAGTCAACAGTGACAATTTGGTAAAAACGGATATGGTTATGTTTGAGCGACATGTGGGATTTGCAACCAGACAAAAGAAAAAGTCCATCAATGACCTACAACAAGTCATTCGCAAAAAGTATGGATTTAAGCAAGTACTCGAGCTCTCTAGCAAGTCTGGCAATAAGCTAAGTTTTCCGCTAAGCCCTTTCAGCTTACAGATTACGGATGAGCATGATGGCAATCCATATAGTGTCGAAAATGCTTTTCAAGCCAGTATGGTTTTTGAAGATGGTGGTCCTTACACGGATTTGCTAACAGTAGCGCCAAGACAAGCCCGGAAAGATGAGCGATTGATGACCTCGGGCGAGCTCATTGGCTACAATTACTTTGGTATGGAATGGGGCGTAGAGCCGTTAACGACGTTTTATGATTGGCTGTACGTGAATGCGCTCAAGCAAAACCCTCAGCTGCATGAAGAAGTTATTCAATATCAAGGGTTTACTGATATTACCTTTAATCCTAAAAAATCTATCCATAGTGCAGCGTATGCGTTGGCACTGTTTGTGGCATTGCATAAACGAGAGCTGCTCGATAATGTTGAAGACCCAATGGCGTTTTATGACTTATGTAATAATTTTAAAATCAGCAATACTGAGCACCTGTTAGAAGAAGGTTGGATCTGATCGTCAAATCAGCTTGCTTAAGTTTGCTTGAGCCGAAAGCTACGATCCATAATGTATCGTAGCTTTTTTATGTCTCTATGTTCAAAGCTACTAGGGCTTGTTTTCGTTTCAAAAATGGTGATAAAAATGAGATAAATTGCCGTCAAACAAGAAAAATAGCGCAGATAATATCGGGATATTAGCCAGCTATTTGACGAGTTTTGGCAAGATTTAGCCCATTTAGATGACTATCGAGTGAATTGAAGACACGCCCTAGTAAACATACTTAAGCTTTACAGCCAATAGTTCTCTTGGACATAGGCGATACAGAGATCATAAAATGCTTGAGCTGGGGGAGAGATAGATTTATCAGCAAGTTTAAAGATACCGATTTGCCGGTTTAAAGAAGGGTCAACTAAATCTATCCAAACGAGTTCCGGCTCATTCGCAGGGAAGGCAAGCTTGGGTAAAGTAGTGATACCTAGATTATTGCGCAATAAAGAAAACAGCGATGTGATATTTTCTACCGTGTACCTTGCCCTGCGATTGAGTGCTTCGGCTGGCGTGTTTTCGAGCAATCTGCAAGTGCCATTATAAATAAATGGCTGCGCCATGAGTTGCTGCCATGTCAGCCCTTGCGACTGATTTAACTGGTTGTTTAGCTCATTACTTTTCAGACAGACCACACCAATTGGGTCTGATATGAGTAAAGTAAAATCTATATTCGTTTGATCAATACTGGTGCAATTGCCCAGTGCTAAATCAATTTCTCCGGCTAACAATCGATTGGCCACACCGACAGAGTTATCATCTATCAATACAATCTCGATATCAGGATATTTTTTTGAGTATTCAACCAATACGCTAGGTAACAATTTAGTCACTAGCGACGGTACGCTTGCAATCTTAATCTTACCTTTTTCGCCAGACGCAGAGGCTTTTAAGTCGTCTTCTAGCGCTTGATAAATGCTAAGAAACTGCTCAATCTTTGGTAAGCAGGTTTCACCGAAAGGCGTGAGTAGAGCTTTGTTTCCTACTTCAAATAATCGCTGTCCTAAGGTTTTTTCTAATTCCTTTATTGAGGCTGATAAAGCAGCTTGCGAGCGATTGGCACGATCAGCCGCCGCACGAAACCCTCCTTCTTCCACGACAAATAAGAAATGACGCAATTGCTGTAACTTCATATTCAGACCATCCAAAACTATTTTTCAATAACTTATCTTAAATGATAGATTAAATCTATCGAAATTCAAATTTAATTAGTTAGATTTATCGTTACTAATTGAGTAGGATAAGTCATGTAGCAATTGGCAGTGATTAAAAAAAATCTTAGTTCGCCTACTGCTGAAACCACTTATCAAAGGACATGACAATATGATGACTCACTCAAACAAACAGGCCGTTAAAACCTCGCTTTATGCGTCTAAAGCACCTTTGGAGTGGGCCATCACTAATAATGGAACCTTATACACTGCCCAAATTCCTATCGATGAAAATGGTGACGTGGTTGCAGGGGGTATAGAATCGCAAACTCGCCAAACGCTAGACAATCTTAAGCACACGCTAGAATGTGCCAATGTTGGCATGGATGCAGTTCTACAAGTAATGATCTATGTGACTGATCGCGACTATCTAAAAACCGTCAATCAAGTCTATGCTGAATACTTTGAAGCGCCCTATCCAAATCGGGCAGCACTGGTAATAGGTGGACTGGCTCGTGAAGAGATGCTGGTTGAGCTGGTCGTATATGCCGCTGTGCCTTAAATCTAATTTTAATATTCCATCTTTTAATACTTTATCAAGGAAGCACTTATGTCAGCCCACACCGCCCAACAGATATTGCAGCAAGACCCAACCAAATCACTTTATATCAATGGTGAATGGCAGGCAGGCGTAAATACCGTTGCCAATATCAATCCATCTGATATCACTGACACTATCGGTGAGTTCGCACAAGCAAGTAGCGATCAAGTCAAAGACGCTATTGATGCTGCCCGTCACGCTCAGCCAAAGTGGGAAGCGACTCCTTTAGAAAAGAAGCAGTCTATCCTACAAGCCATTGGCGATGAAATGATTTCCCGTTGTGATGAGCTAGGTACGCTGTTGTCACTTGAAGAAGGTAAGCCGTTTGCGGAAGGTCGCGGTGAGATTTACCGTGCAGGTCAGTTCTTTCATTACTATGCAGCGGAAGTATTGCGTCAAATGGGTGATACGGCTGATTCAGTGCGTCCTGGTGTCAAAGTTGAAGTTACCCGTGAAGCAGTCGGAGTGGTCGCGATTATCTCACCTTGGAACTTTCCAACTGCCACCGCTGTATGGAAAATCGCGCCAGCATTAGCGTTTGGTAACACTGTCATTTGGAAGCCTGCCAATTTAACGCCAGCCAGCGCGGTCGCATTGGCTGAAATCATTCATCGCCAAGGCCTGCCAGAAGGCACATTTAACTTACTATTGGGTGGCGGCTCGTCAGTCGGTGATGCCCTCATTAATTCTACAGACATCGATGCCGTCAGCTTTACGGGTTCTGTACCAACAGGTCGCAAAGTTGCGGCTGCGACGGCACCAAATTTTATCCGTTGTCAGCTTGAGATGGGCAGCAAAAACGCTTTGGTTATCGCTGACGATGCCGATTTGCAAGTCGCTATCGATGCAGCAGTGGCTGGTGCGTTCGGCGGTTCGGGTCAAAAATGTACGGCTTCTTCACGTCTTATCGTGATGGACGGTATTCACGATGCGTTTGTAGACGGTGTGATTGCCAAAATGAAAACCTTGAAAGTCGGTCATGCGCTTGAAGACGGTATCTTTATGGGTCCTGTTGTCGATGACAAGCAGCTGGCATCAAACATGGACTGGATCGAAAAAGCCAAGCAGTCTGGTGCTCATTTGGCGTTTGGCGGTGAGCGTTTAGAGATGCCGCATGACGGCTACTATATGTCGCCTACGTTATTTACTGAGACGGATAACAGCTGGGATATCAACCAAGAAGAAGTGTTTGCCCCGCTGGCGTGTGTCTTGCGTGTCAAAAATCTAGAAGAGGCGATTGCCATGACCAATGATACGCGATTTGGTCTGACGGGCGGCATCATTACCCAAAGCTTACGCAACAGTGCGATGTTCAAAGAGCAAGTACAAGCAGGCTGCGTCATGGTCAATCTGGCAACTGCAGGTACTGACTATCACGTGCCATTTGGTGGTCGTAAGCAGTCAAGCTTTGGCCCGCGTGAGCAAGGTCAATATGCCAAAGAGTTCTATACCATCGTCAAGACCGCTTATCAAAAAGCGTACTAGGGATGTCTTAACAAGAATACTCGTCGCTATCTGAACGTGCTGTACCAAAAGGTACTTACTTGCTAAAGATAGCGGCTATCGATAAAAGTATTAAAAGGAATTGATATGTACCAAGACCATATCGTCATTGATGGATTACAGTATAGCCATTGGGATCGCGACTACTTTAAGATGCTACAAGCCAGTGGTATCAATGCAGTACACGCCACCTTGGTCTATCACGAAGACGCTCGCCAAACCATGACCCGCTTTAGCGAATGGCATGCACGCTTTGAGCAAAACTCAGATCTTATATTACCCGTGTACTCAGTGGCTGATATTAAAACGGCAAAAGAGCAGGGTAAAGTTGGCATCTTTTTTGGCGCGCAGAATTGCTCACCAATCGACGATGAAATTGGTTTGATTAGCGTGATGCGTCGTCTGGGTCTATTGATCATGCAGCTGACTTACAACAACCAGAGCTTACTAGCGACAGGTTGTTATGAGCAGAATGATAGCGGTATCACCCGGTTTGGTCAGCAAGCCATCGCTGAGATGAATCGTGTCGGTATGATTATCGATATGTCACACAGCGCTGAGCGCTCAACGCTTGAGGCGATAGAAGTGTCGTCGCGTCCGATATGTATTAGCCATGCCAATCCAACCACGGCTCATGATGCACTGCGTAATAAATCGGATACAGTCATCAGTGCATTGACTCAAGCAGGCGGGTTGTTAGGGTTTAGTTTATACCCGTTTCATTTGCCAAATGGTAGTGACTGTACGCTCGATGACTTCTGTACCATGATTGCCAATTGCGCTGATAAGTATGGTGTGGAGCATTTAGCGATTGGCAGTGACTTGTGTCTTAATCAACCACAAGCTGTACTTGAGTGGATGCGTAATGGACGTTGGTCAAAAGCGATGGACTATGGCGAAGGCAATGCCAGTAATTCAGGTTGGCCAGATACTTTGCCATGGTTCGCTGGCAAAGACGGTATGGAAAACATCTATAACGGTCTGCTAAAGCACGGTTTTAATGAAAGTGATGCTGGAAAAGTCATTGGTCAAAACTGGTTCGATTTTTTAGAGCAAGGCTTAAAGCCTTTGGCTTAACCAATCAGTCTTAAAACAGTGTTTCAATCAACGGTTACTCGACATCGCTATAAGACGACAGTCGTGTTATAGCGCATATCTGTTTGAAGTAGGTAATTTAAATTAGATAGGTATGTATAGTGAGGTCGTTTGATCACATCCTCATTGCTACCACTCTGATCTAAAACGCAACGTTAGCATAGTATATGGAGCCACATCATGGCCGACTTAAAGGGATTTAATCAAAATGAGCAAGGACGCTCAACTCCTGTTAATCAAGGAGCAAATGACACCAAAGCCGCCGCTATTTCTACCGACACATTAGGCCTTAAAAATCCTGCGTTTTGGTACAGTGGCGGATTCATTGTAGCCTTTGTTTTGATGGCAATTTTTGCAGAAGCGCGTTTGGCAAAAATAGTCGAAGTGGGCTTTTCGTGGTCCGTCAAAATATTTGGGCCTTTTTGGCAGATATTGCTACTAGCTACTTTTGTCATTGCTTTGGCAGTCGGTGCTGGTCGTACAGGACGTGTGATTTTAGGCAATTTACCCGTACCTGAGATAGACAGTTTTAAATGGATGGCTATTCTTTTCTGCACACTATTGGCTGGGGGCGGGGTTTTTTGGGCTGCCGCTGAACCCATCGCGCATTTCGTGTCAGCACCTCCTTTATACGGTGAGTCAGCCGACCTACAGCAACGCGCTTTTAACGCTTTGTCTCAATCATTTATGCATTGGGGGTTTTTGGCGTGGGCGATTGTAGGTAGTTTAACCGCGATTGTGATTATGCATCTGCATTATGACAAGGGCTTGCCGTTGAAGCCGCGTACGTTGCTGTATCCAGTATTTGGTGAGCGTGTGCTGACGGGTCAAACAGGCGCAGTCATCGATGCTTGCTGTATCGTTGCCGTTGCCGCTGGTACTATCGGCCCCATTGGTTTTTTAGGCTTGCAGACCAGTTATGCGTTGAACACCCTGTTTGGTATCCCTGATACTTTCACTACCCAGCTCATTATCATTGTCTTTGCTATCGCGCTCTATACATTGTCTGCGATCAGTGGCCTGACACGCGGTATGCAGCTACTTAGCCGCTTCAACGTTATGTTGGCGTTTGCACTGATGGTATTTATCTTACTCTTCGGACCGACCAATTTTATTGTCAATGGTTATATCCAAGGTGTGGGTACGATGATTGACAACTTCGTTCCAATGGCGACCTTTCGCGGTGATGAAGGATGGCTGAGCTGGTGGACGGTATTCTTTTGGGGTTGGTTCTTGGGTTACGGTCCGATGATGGCGATATTTATCGCTCGTATTTCACGTGGCCGCACTATTCGCCAATTGATTACCACCGTCTGTATTATTGCGCCGCTCGTGACTTGCTTTTGGTTCACCGTTGTTGGTGGCTCTGGTCTGGCTTTTGAGATTGCCAATCCAGGTAGTGTGAGTAGTGCCTTTGAGGGTTTTAATTTGCCAGGTGCGCTATTAGCCGTCACGCAGCAACTGCCATTTCCTTTGATTACCTCGATATTGTTTTTAATTTTAACCACAGTGTTTATCGTTACTACGGGCGATTCGATGACTTATACCATCAGCGTGGTCATCAGTGGCGAGCGTGAACCAAACGCCATGATTCGTACCTTTTGGGGCATCATGATGGGTGTGACGGCGATTGTTTTAATCTCGCTTGGCTCAGGTGGCGTGACCGCATTGCAATCCTTTATCGTCATCACGGCAGTGCCAGTTTCTTTCGTCCTGCTGCCTTCATTATGGAATGGTCCACAAATCGCACAAAAAATGGCACGAGAGCAAGACTTGTATCGTCCTAACAAGGTAGAGGTAAGACACAAAATAAGCGAAGAAGAACTCGCTAAAGCGTCTACAGAAAAGAAAGGATCTACAGAAAAAATGTCTAAAGACAGTATGGCGCAAAAAATGGACTAAAGTTATTGATCACCAAACGGTAAATACTAAACCAGCCACTATCTATACTGCTGATTTCTTATTTACCGATAGATATTATCATTGACATTGTTAACGAAGCTGCTGGCTCGATATATTAGGTAAGGTAGTGAAATTATGAATATGGTTTATACAAATAATGCGAATAATAAAAGTATCGATGTCAAACCGCCTTCACTGGGTACAGGTTTTCGTACTCGTGATGTGATTATGGATGCCCAAAGATTGGGTGCGATGCATCAAACCCGTATTAGCTTTGTGCGTACATTACTACGCAAGATTGATAAAGAAAAATGGACGCTCAGTACTCATTTGTGGGATTTAGATGAGAATGGTTATGGCAAAGTTATCTATCGTCTACATACGCCAGAGCATCTATATCATCTGGTGGTGTTCTGCAACGAGCTGGCTGATGAAGAGCGTAACGATAGAGTCATTGCCCAAAAATGGGATGTGACATTTGGTCTGGTGTTTGGCGAGATAAGCGGAGAGTTACTGGATAATTTACAAGCCAATGTGCCGTTGCAAGAAGCAGGTCGCAATTCTAACATGTTGATGGTGCTGGCACGCGCAAATAAGAGCGTACGAGTCTTTGATCATATTGTGAGCTCACTCGCTGCCGGTCAGCAACCAGATTTAGAGGTGTTAGCGCAAGTCGGTTATATCTTGCGTACCACTGCGGTCTATGGCAATGGTAAATTTGGTATTTATGATTTTAAACCGTTAGACCATAGCGCAGACTTTGACCAATCGTTTCGCGCGCAGATGTGTGCCGTGTATCTACTACGTGAGTTTAGCCTAGACTGGGTCGATTATCTGGCGCAGAAAAAGGGCGGTAGTAAAGCGGTTGCACTGCATCCAGAGATTAAGCGTTATTTGGGGATTGGTAATGCCACTGGTTTGGGTATGGCGCCGTATTTGATTAATCATCCTTGCGTGGTTGATCAATGGCTGACCACCCGTGAGGAAGCACTGCAAGCGACATTGACTTGTCAGATTGAACCCAAAGAAACGGCGCATTTTGCCAGTTTAATCAAACGTGCTATTCAGCATTTTGGCGAGATTGTCACCATCAATGAGCAGCAAATAAAGCTCAATGAAACGGTCGTCACAGAATTAATGGTACTACAAAACAACTTGATGACTACTATCAATCACTATGTGACATGGGCGGAGTTCTTGCAAGCGCACCATGATTTGAGTCTTGAGAGCCAAGAGGTCATCATTTCTTGCTTGATGGAGCTATATCCTGAGCGTGTTGATGCGTTTCAGGAGAAAATAAATGCCGATGAAACTTTGTCGCTACCGAAGGGTAAGGTGATTCAAGATTTGATTGATGTACTGGAGAGCCACTATCAATGGGCTATTAATATTGATTTTAGCCAGCCTGATAATAGTCATTGGTTTTGGTATCGTTCAGTGGATAAAGAAGAGCCACGCCTAGGTGTGCGTGGGCAAGAAGTAGGCGCAGATCGTGAGCTTGCACTAGACATCGCAAGGCAAGCAAACAAGCTGTACTTCGCGCTTAAACAAGTCAACGCTCAGCAATTGATATCTGAGTTTATTCTAAATCAACCAAAGTACCGCTCAATTGCGCGCCGTGTTTGGACAATGGGGCATAAACAGTTGGGTGATATTCAGATGAATGTCTTACACAAAGACGCGTTACCTATGCATCTGTTACGGTGTAAATTGTCTATGTTTGGTGCAACCAAGTTTGATCCGAGATCAGATCGCTGGGTACGAATCACCTTGTTCCAAGGCGCACCTTTATTTGCAGAAGTGCATAGTGATGAATGGCTGTTTCCTTTATTACCAGATTTGTCGACAGAGCAGGGAGGTTTGACTCATGATCGTATCGCATAATGAAATCGTAGCAATGGTGTATAAAGCCTTTACTGGGATGCATCGAGAAGTTGGGGAGGCTGATGTAATCGCTACGATGGTTGCTGAATTACAGATGGCAGGCTTGGATGGCGTCAGACACTTTAACAATGCTAGCCCGTATATTCTAACCGAGAGCGATACGCCAATTGATATCGTCCATCAAGATGCTAAGGCGATGCGTTTAGATTTGCACGGTAGTAGCTTGGCTTGTCATTTACCGACGATCATCGATTACGCGCTTGAAAAAATGGGTGATTTAGCACACTTTCGTATTTATTTGCAGAACTGTCATAACCGCTGGCTGGCTTATAGCGAGCTAGTAGGGCTGGCGGCCAAAGGCTATGCTTGTTTGGCCAAATGGGACAATGGCTCTGTGCCTAAGCATACGTTATTTACATTGAATCAAGGGTTTGTCTATCCTGACCTTTACTTTTTTGACAAGGCACAGTCAAATTACAATACCAATGATATGGTCATCGAGATTGCGACTCAAAACTTCGATATCGAACATGATATCCAGCATTTCGATCGTAAAATATCGACAGACGAGCTGTTTGAAACCCATCAGCGCGCATGGAAAGAGGGTATCTATGTCGATGACGAACAGTGGGCGATACTCAAAAAAACAGCAGCGGCTATATTGGTTGAAAATAGTGAAGCATCCAGTCGCGGCGCGGGCGGAGTATAAAACCAAACCTGTTAATTACGTCAATTATGTTAGTTATGCTACGAAACAGATTTTTGTATGGTGAGTAATTAGTTGTTTGGCGCGTGCGCTATATTCTCATCCCAGTACGGCGGCGTGCCATAGTAGTCGGTCATAAAATCGATAAAGCATCTGACTTTGTGAGGTAGTAGTTTTCTATGGGCATAGACGGCATACAGGCCTAAAGGGCTAGGTTCATATTCTGGCAACACTACCACCAACTTGCCCGTACTCAACGCTTCGCTAGCAATAAAAGTCGGCTGTAATATCAATCCTCCGCCTGCAATAGCTGCTTCAACGAGTACGTCGCCATTATTACTATGGAAAACGCTACGTTCTTTGAATTGTTTGGTCTTTAGGTATTTGTAGATTTGACCCTTAGTTTCGACATTCATATAGCTATAATGCAAATAGCGATGCGACTCTAAATCCTCAAGCTGCTTAGGGGTGCCATGAGCTTTGAGGTACTCGGGCGCGGCGCATAACACCACGCGAATCGGAGCAATCTGCTTGGCGATAAGCGACGAGCTTTGGAGCTGTCCGATACGCAGGGCAATATCAAACCCTTCTTCAACGATATCTACTTTTCGATCACTCAATTGCAGATCAACGGTAACTGACGGATAGCGCGCCTGAAAATCAGTGATGAGCTTTGCCATATGCTTTAGGGCAAAGGACACGGGCGCACTGATTCGCAAGACGCCTTTAGGATGCTGCTGTAAGCCGCCTAACTGCGATGCCATCTCATCAATACTCAATAAAATCTGCTGCGCGTGCGTAAAGTATTGACTGCCAGCTTCAGTCAGGCTGACTTTGCGCGTAGTGCGGTTGAGCAGGCGAGTATGCAGCTCATCCTCTAGCTTTGCTACATATTTGCTTACTAGCTGCGGCGAGAGCTGCATCGTAATAGCGGCTTTACTAAAACTGCCTTCTGTCACTACCGCTACAAAAGCGCGCATGGCATCGATTCTATCCATATTTATTCCTATATTTCTCTCAATATTGAATAATTATAAACAGTATGTTGATAATTATTCAATATAACTGAGCTTACTCTTTTATAGTGTTGATAGTAAAGTGTGCTTATATCATTTTCGACACTATTTATTTTAATCATACCTTATGGAGTAAGCATCAATGAAATCATCATTATTAGATACTATTTTGTCATCAAAAGCCGGAGTGGCGGCTTTAGTGCTTCGTGTGCCCGTTGGCCTGATTTTAGCAGCCCATGGCGCCCAAAAATTATTTGGTTGGTTCGGTGGTAACGGACTGTCAGGTACGGCTCAATGGTTAAGCAGTATGGGTATGGAGCCTGGCTACTTAATGGCGATACTCGCAGGCGGTGCTGAGTTCTTCGGTGGTCTGGCTCTGGTATTAGGTTTGCTAATCAGACCAGCTGCTTTAGCCGCAGCCTTTACCATGTTGGTGGCTATTTTTTCTGTCCATATCAGTAATGGGCTATTTGCTGATAATGGTGGTTATGAATATGCATTAACATTGATGGTAGCTACACTTGCTTTAGCCATCCAAGGTGGCGGCTCCCTCAGTATGGATAAAGTATTATCAGAAAAATTAGGCTAGGTTTCATCATTGTAAAGGGGGTCATTCAATTTTAGTGAATAGAGCCATTTGAAAATAGCCATTTAAGACAAGCAACAAGGGGAAAGCCATGACAACACTTTTATCTAATGAGCCAGTCAGCCAGCCTGTACTATTTATACCGCATGGCGCAGGGCCTTGTTTTTTTATGGATTGGCAACCCTCGGATACGTGGCATGAGATGGCAACGTTTTTAAAGGGCATTTCTGATCGTTTGCCTGAGCGACCAAAGGCTATCTTAATCATTAGTGCACATTGGCAGACGGCTGAATTTGGTATTACTTCTAGTAAACAACCTGATCTCATTTATGATTATTATGGCTTTCCTGAGCATACTTATAGTTTGAATTATCCAGCCTTAGGCGCGCCAGCATTGGCGGAGCAAGTCAGTAGTCTATTGACAGAGGCAGGAGTAGGTAATAAACAAGATGCGGAGCGCGGGTTTGATCATGGCGTATTTATACCGCTTAAGCTAATGTTCCCTGAGGCAGATATTCCAGTGGTGCAGCTATCTTTGCGTCATGATTTAGATCCACAATTGCATTTAGCTGCTGGTCAAGCACTGGCGTCATTACGTACAGAGGGGGTGCTAATCGTCGGTAGCGGCATGAGCTTTCATAATATGCGCGGTTATGGCGATACCAGTTTTACTGAACCGTCAGAGCGTTTTGATGAATGGCTAACGAATACCGTAGAATCAGCAGATTCGAATAAACGACTTGCGGCATTGGTCAATTGGAAAAATGTTCCTCACGCGCTTGACTCACATCCATTAGGGGCAGAGGAGCATTTGTTACCGCTTATGATAGCGGTGGGTGCAGCAGGATGTGACAAAGGGCACAAGGTTTACTCCCAGCAAGTGCTAAAAACGCAATTGTCTGCTTTTCAGTTTGGTTAGATATTACTTTTTCATTTCATCTCAAATCGTTAGTCTGATTTTTCTAGTCGTATATGCGCTCACCATAATATTATTAAACCCTTACGTTTATCTTATAAAAATTTTGATCAGAGCACGGTATTATTCTAAGAAACAGTAAGCTTCAGGCTGGGTATCCACTTTTACCACTCTCATAAGAAAGACAAGTAAACAAAAAAAGGAATCATAATGATGACTTTGAACCATATGGTAAAAAGGTTTTGCAAAGCGACAGTCATAATTTTAAGCTTTAATATGGCGTCTTCATTTGCAGCGAATAACGATATAGAAGGACAGCAGATGACGGTTTCTGTTCATCAAGGTGACGTTCAAGGTAAAGTGAATGCCGACGTTACGTCATTTTATGGTATTCCTTATGCTCATGATCCTTTTACAAAAGCGCGTAGGTTTAAAGCTCCTCAGGCGTATGAAAAGTGGGAAGGAGTCTTGGACGCCACAAAAAAAACAGCGCCAGTTCCGCAGCCAGGAAGAGAGCAGACGGTTGAACTTGTCGGTGCTGCAGGCGATCTTACCTTAAACATATGGGCACCAACAGCTGCTCTACAATCAAATAAGCAGCTACCTGTAATGGTTTGGATACCAGGCGGCGCTTTTATTCGGGCAGATGCAGGAGAAAAGGCGTACAACGGTACTAGCTTTGCAAAAAACGACGCGATTGTCGTTACTGTGAATTATCGAGTTGGTGTGGATGGGTTTATGCATTTAGATGGTGCGCCAGATAATAGAGGTATTCTCGATCAAATTGCAGCACTACAATGGGTACAGAAAAACATTGCCAATTTTGGCGGTAATCCAGAGAACGTTACTTTATTCGGTCAATCAGCAGGTGCTGAAAGCGTCGCCATACTTTTGGGTACAGATAAGGCAAAAGGTCTCTTTCAACAAGCAATAATGCAAAGCCCACCAATGCAATTTATGACCATGGAGCAAGCAGATCGAGTTAGCCAAACTTTTGCTAAAGAGCTGGGTGTATCAACAACAATAAGCGATATCTCTCAAATTCCTCTTGAAACGTTAGTCACTGAAGTTATTGATATCGGCAACACTATAAAGAATCGAGACCAGTGGGGTATGATGTCTTGGGGTGGAACAGCGTTTTTGCCTGTTGCTGATGGAGATGTCATCAAAGAGTCACCTATGAGAGATTTGGCGAACAATACAGATCCAGCCATTCCCGTTATCGTGGGTAGTACGGATGAAGAAGCTAGACTGTATTATGTTCCAGGCGGTGCTATCGACCAAATTCCTGCAACACAAAGATCGCAGTTGTTGAGTGATTTATCTTTGAGTGGGGCATCGCGTGATGTTTACGCGCCAATTAAGAATAAAAAATCTATTGGCGATAGCTTTGCTGACATTCAGTCTGATTATACCTTTCGGATGCCTGCAGTCCATATTGCTGAGCACTTGGTTAATAATGGCAATAAAGTCTGGCATTATAACTTTTCGTGGTTTTCACCAGCCTTTGATGGAAAGTTAGGCGCCGCGCATTTTGTGGATGTGCCTTTTACCTTTAACGCTCTTGATAGTGAACAAGCCAAAAGCTTTATTGGCGATCAACCATCGCAAAAGCTTGCCGATACCATGCATCGAAACTGGATCGAGTTTGCTCGTTCTGGACAAGCACCATGGGATAACTATCGACTAGCAGATCGGGCAACGATGGTATTTGATACTGATTCTAAAATTGTTAACGACCCTGAGCGAGACGTTAGAGTATTATGGAAAAATTATTCGTTCTAAAACGATAATTTCAAGTATATGGCCTGAAGCGCAACTCACATGTATAAAGATCTATACGCGGCATGAGCTATCATAACAGCCGCTTATGATAGCCATGTATGCATGAGGATTGACATAAGACATAAAGTCTACTTCTAATAAAACTAAAAACACAGTTGGCCGCTTTTTAGTTTTGTTAGATATGTTGAAACGTTTAATGCATGGTATTTCAGCGTAATTGTCAAAAATAAAAAACCCTTTGAATCTGAGATTCAAAGGGTTTTTTATTTTTGAGATAGCAATTATGAATAACATATCAAATTAGAGATAACGTCGCTTATTATTCGTAGTTTGCCACCACATTATTTCCATCAAGTTTGAATTTATAAGTATTTAGCACAATACTGTCGTCATCTAGACATTGACCAGTAGCTAGGTTAAAGCGTTGCTTATAGATGGGCGAGGCCACATAAAGCACTTCTTTTGCTGTTCCTGTATCATCTGTAATCGTGGTGCCACCAATCAACCCTCGAGACAATACATTGGCTTGACTGAATGGATCGTAGTTATCAAGAGCAAATAAATCGTTCTGTTTGGTACGAAAGATAGCAATTTGTTTGCCATCTATCAAGGCGCAGACACCGGTTTCAGGAATGATATCGTCAAGTGTACAAATAGTCTGTTGGTTCATGAGGCGGTATCCTTAGTGATGATAATATTGCTCTGTATGAATGATAAATCGTGAGTGATAAGCTGCAATTTGCAAAACATGATTTGAGAAAAATGAGTCGTAAATCTTGAGTCTAAAAACATGAGTGGAAAAAACAGCGCCTTGATTTTTGTGATAATTAACAAGGCACTCATCATTGGCTAGGCCAACTCAACCAGATTGATGGTTGCTTTTTCCGCATCAGTCGCTGGGCGAATCTGCTCACGATCAGTCACGAAAACGACATTATCATCGCCTTTCTCACTGTTTACAAAATGACGGAAACGTTTGAGTTTTTCGGTGTCATTAATCGTCGCTGCCCACTCACACACGTAATTGTCGACCAACAATTGCATTTGCGCTTCGAGCTCATCTGCTATGCCCAAACTGTCTTCAATGATGACAGCCTTCAAATAATCCAGCCCGCCATCTAAGCTTTCACGCCACTTTGAGGTGCGCTGTAGCTTGTCCGCTGTTTTGATATAGAACATAATGATGCGGTCGATGTATTTGACCATTGTTTCGGTATCCAGATCAGTGGCGAACAGCTCGCCATGACGCGGGGTGATACCACCATTACCGCAGACAAATAAATTCCAGCCATTTTCAGTCGCAATCATGCCGAAGTCTTTACTTTGCGCTTCCGCACATTCGCGCATACAGCCTGACACACCCATTTTGATTTTGTGCGGTGAGCGTACGCCTTTATAACGATCTTCTAATCTCAAGGCGAGGCCAATACTGTCATCGACGCCGTAGCGGCACCAGTTATTACCAATACAAGATTTCACGGTACGTAAAGATTTACCATAGGCATGACCAGTCTCAAAGCCTGCTTGTACCAGTTGCGTCCAAATATCAGGCAATTGCTCCATGCGCGCGCCAAACAGATCGACTCGCATCCCACCAGTGATTTTGGTGTACAAATTAAACTGCTTCGCTACTTGACCCAGTACGATGAGCTTGTCTGCGGTAATTTCACCGCCCGGCACACGCGGTACGACGGAATAAGTGCCGTCTTTTTGGATATTACCTAAGTAGTAATCGTTACTGTCCTGTAGTGGTGTCAGCTCGGTTTTGAGTACGTAGTCATTCCAGCACGATGCCAAAATAGAGGCGACTGTCGGTTTACATATCTCACAACCATGGCCGCTACCATGTTCAGTCAGTAATTCATCAAAGGTTTTGATACCGTGCACGCGAATCAGGCTATATAAATCCTGACGAGAGTACGCAAAGTGCTCACACAAGTCATTGTTTACTTCAAAGCCCATGGCGGTGAGTTGATAGCTGACCGTATCTTTGACCATAGGTGCGCAGCCACCACAGCCACTACCGGCACTGGTCACGGTTTTTACATCGCTGACGGAGTATGCGCCGTTTTCGACGGCCGAGCAGATAGCGCCTTTGGTCACGTTATAACAAGAACAAATCGTGGCAGTATCTGGCAGATTGTCGATGCCCATCACGGGTTTTTCGACATTGGGTAATATCAGGCTTTCTGGGTGGGCGGGTAGGTTAATGTCATTTAAATACAATTGTAATAGGTTGTTATAGTCTTCGGTGTCGCCTACCAATACAGCACCAAGCAATCGTTTGTTATCCGGTGTGGTGACCAGTTTTTTATAAATTCCCTCAGCAGGGTTCTGATACAGGTAGCTTAAGCTGCCTTCGCTTGTGCCATGTGCGTCGCCAATACTACCCACATCCACACCCATCAGTTTTAACTTGGTGCTCATGTCAGCACCCGTAAATATCTGCTTGCTATCACCAGCGATTTGCGCGGCACAGATACTGGCCATGTTGTAACCGGGAGCCACCAGACCAAATACTTTGTTGTCCCATACTGCGCATTCGCCTACGGCATAAACATGATCTACATTGGTGCGACATTGCTCATTGATCAAGATGCCACCACGCCCGCCCATTTCGATACCGCATTCAGGGTTGTTTTTAATGAGACCGTCTTGCGGTCTAATACCAGCGCTAAACACAATCATATCGGTCGTTAGAGAGGTGCCATCTGTAAACTGCATGGTTAAATGTTGACCATCACCGATGGTGTCATCAGGGTTAAGTGCGGTATTAGACAGAATCTCTTTGGTGTTTTTCCCCGTCAGTACTTTGACACCAAGTGCTTCTATTTTACGCTTTAAGATCTCACCACCAGCGGCATCGAGCTGAACGCCCATCAATTGCGGTGCAAACTCGACCACATAGGTATCTAGCCCTAGCGTCACGAGCGCTTTTGCGGCTTCAAGCCCCAGTAGACCGCCACCAACCACCACGCCTTTTTTGACAGTGGGCAGATCGGCAATGGCTAAAATCTCATCTAAATCTGCAATGGTACGGTATACGTGGCAGTGCGGATGCTCGCGGCCTGGGATGGGCGGTACAAAAGGATATGATCCTGTCGCCAGTACCAACTCAGAGTACTCAATAATCTCGCCTGCCTCAGTAGTAATACGCTGACTGGCTGAATCGATATCTACAATACATTGATTCAAATGCAAATTAACTTTTGATAATTCGTAAGCCGTTAAATCTACTAGGTTCAGCTTACTGGCATCTTTATGTTCAAAGTAGCTCGATAAATAAACACGGTCATAAGCAGGGCGGTCTTCTTCAGCAAATACATGAATATCAAATTGCTGGTGCAGTCCTTGCTCAATTGCTCGTTCAATAAAGTGATGACCGACCATACCGTTGCCAATCACCACCAAATTGCCTTTGTTTTCTGTGTTCAATGCAGTGCTAATCATGCGTCTGTCCTTAGTAATGGGGCTGGTTGAAGGCGGTCATCGTTTATTTTTTATCACGCTATAAACGGCTCCGTCTCTCAACAACAGCTGATAAACAGCATTTAATACCTACCATTACAGAGTATTCAATAATCATGCCAGAGCACTTCGATTAGCTGGGTTTTTGCGTGTTGCCATTAGACATAAAGGTATGCTGTGTCGGGACCAGTCACTTATGTACAAAGGTTTTTACGTCAGCTTGATCAGCGCTATGACTTACCAAAAATCAGGATAGATACCGTTGTCACCGACTGAGATATCAGAAGTTGATGCACCAAAATAGTTACTGTTGTGCCCCAAATTGGATGTTATTGCTGTTTATAAGGGAGGCTGATGGAGTGTTTTAAATCTGCTGTGTTAATGCTTTATTAGCATAAGTGTCAGGTGTAGTGATGGTTATAGACCCGCCAGTAAAGGCGTCTAGAGACTCAATAAGCGTTGGTCTTTATACAGATTTGGCAGCGTACAAAAATAACTGGCATAACCATTGCACCGCCTGAAACATTGCTACTTATCATATTTGAACACTGCATTTTTTGAACACTTAGTACCTTTAGTACGTTGTCAGAACCCTGAAGTTAATCATTTGAGGAAGTTGCCTATGTCATCATCAGCCCCCGTTGCACCTAGTAAAGACAAGCTTAATGTTTTGTCATTTACGGGTAAAAATAAAATCCTTCATTTAGGTTGGATGGCATTTTTCCTTACCTTTTTTGTATGGTTCAACCATGCACCATTTTTATCAGCGATTGGAGAAACACTCAATCTGAGTAAAGACCAAATCAAAACGTTACTCATTTTAAACGTAGCATTGACCATTCCTGCCCGTGTGATTATCGGGATGCTGACAGACCGTTTTGGCCCTCGCATTGTATATACCGCCATTTTAGCCATTGGTGCTATTCCTTGTTTTACCTTTGCGTTCGCGCAGGATTACAACACCTTGGCGCTGTCTCGGTTTTTGCTGGGTTTTGTTGGTGCAGGTTTTGTGGTGGGTATTCGTTTGATGAGTGATTGGTTTCCAACCAATGAATTGGGGACGGCTGAAGGTATTTATGGCGGTTGGGGTAATTTTGGCTCGGCAGCAGCGGCACTGTTATTACCAACTATAGCGATTGGTGCAGCAGCAGTGTTCGGTGGTGATGAAGGGTGGCGTTATGCAACAGCCACATCAGGGGTCGTGATGGCGCTTTATAGCATTATTTTTTATAAGATGGCGCGTAATACACCCAAAGGGGCTACTTATTTTAAACCCAAAAAATCAGGTGCCATGATGGTGACGTCATCAGGTGATTTTTGGTTAATGATGGTTTTTAAACTGCCTATGTATTTGGCATTGGCATTATTGGCATGGAAACTATCACCTGATGGTGTGAGCTTATTGAGCCAGTCTAGTGTCACCATGGTCTATATTGGCCTTGCGATACTGTATGTTTACGAGTTCATCAGCAGCTACCGCTTTAATAAAGAGGTTTTCACCACGCCTGTACCAGTGGCGCATCGTTATGATTTTAAGCAAGTAGGTATCTTAAACATTTTATATTTTGCCACTTTCGGATCAGAGCTTGCCGTCGTGTCGATGCTACCTCTATTTTACCAAGAAACTTTTAGTTTATCGATTGTGATGGCAGGGGTATTGGCATCTAGCTATGCCTTTATGAATCTCATGTCACGCCCAGGTGGCGGTTGGCTCAGTGATAAGTTTGGTCGCAAAATAACTTTATTGATTTTGACAGCTGGTTTGGCTATCGGGTATCTGTTGATGGGCTTCCTAGACTCAACGTGGCCACTGGCATTGGCATTGTTAATCACAATGTTTTGCTCATTCTTTGTACAGGCAGGTGAGGGTGCTGTTTTTGCAGTGATTCCTCTGATCAAACGCAGCATGACAGGGCAGTTTGCAGGGATGACAGGCGCGTATGGCAATGTTGGATCAGTCGTGTATTTAACGGTGCTGAGTCTGGTGTCTTATCAGGTGTTTTTCTTTGTAATTGCAGCGACCGCAGTGGCTGGATTCTTTGCCTTGTTTTTCTTAAAAGAGCCAGAAGGCATCATTATTGAAGAAATGCCAGATGGTACATTTGCCGAAATACAAGTAAGTCATAGATAGTACGGGGTGAAGACAGATGACGATAGCACACGCAGCAAACGCCAACAGAAACTATAGTCAAAATGCTGATGAGACGGTAGCTAATATCAATAATTCGTCATCAACAGGTTCAGGTCAGTTTGTTGCTATTGATGAGACTGGTGAAAATAAAGATATTGTTGGTGCCAGTACTGCATTATGGTGGCTTGATTTTTTCACTATGGCAGGTCGCAAGACGGAAAACCAAGACAGCTTACTTATCACCACCTGCTTGCCCCATCAATATTCAGGTGAAGAATCATCTAGTGCCAATCGCTCAATATCTCAAGCAAGATCTCACCCGTCCTCATCAGCCCCATTATTGGTGCTGATGGCAGATGGGGTCAGCGCTTGTCAGTTTCCAAAACAGGCAAGTCGACTGGTAGTGAATACCATTGCCCACAAAATCACATTAGGGTTGACTGCACTGACACAATCGCAAGATGAGACGTCATCCATCAGTTTTGATGATGATCAAGTCGCCACTATTATCAAAACAGCAGTCAACAAAGCCAACGATATTCTATATTTTCCTCAATCGTATCAACGGGTGCCGCCGTTGTTGTCTACGTTATCAGGCTTGCTCTGTATCGGTGACCGTATTCACCTGTTTCATACAGGCGACTCTCGAATATACCGCGTTGGGGTAGATTGTCTGACAGTATTGAGCAAAGATCACCGCGTGCACCGCGGTCAAGATAAAGGAGCGCTTGCTGCAGCTATCGGCGCAGATAGCCAGATGGAGCTACAACAATCGGTATTTACCCTCCATCAAAACGAGTGTTTGGCCATTATGACGGATGGGGTTTATGAGCATATAGAGCCCACAGAGTTGCAATTTGAGCTGTGCAGCAGTGCGACTGATATACTTCAGTTGATGACCACCACACACGAATTACCGCTAGGACTTAACACCAGTCAAGCCGTATGCGAGCAAGCCTTTAGTGCAGGTAGTCATGACAATCTAAGCATGGTTATGCTGAGTATGAACACACGCTCAGCCCGTTTTACTTCTATCAACGGCTCCAAGGGTATTAGTCATTTAAATGGCATTGACTTTGATAATCTGGATACGGTCATACATGATGTGAATCGCTACCAGCTGCCAACCGATTTACAGATAGGCGATCATATTGACGGCTTTACTGTGATTGGTATCATTGCTCGTACTGCTCGCAGTCACGTGTACTGGGTAAAAGATGAATACAACCATGACTTTGTTTTAAAATCACCCAGTTTAGACTCTGTTGCCGATGGTCACTATCTGCGTGATTTTCTAAAAGAACGTAAAATTGGTTTGAGCCTATCAAAACATCGCCGCGCAGGAGAGTCGGCTTACAATCAAGCTGATCCCAATCGATTGCCTGTCAATCCTGCATCCAACAATAGTGGTCATAACGTGGGCTCTGGGCTCAGTGAGTCGGGGCTGCTGCGTTACTATCCAGTACCAGCAAGTACCACATACTTATATCATTTGACTGAATATATCGCCGGTGAGAGTTTACGGAACTTTATGGATCGTCATGCGCCTTGTGATGTGTGGCAAACCTTTGATTTACTCACCAAAATTGGCATGGCGGTTCGGGTCATGCATCGCAACTATCTACTGCATCAAGACATCAAACCCGAAAACATTCTTTTAACCAAATCAGGCGCGGTCAAACTCATTGATTTTGGTTCCGCCAGCTCCTCCATCTTAAAAGACAGCACTCGACCACCAAATGGTGATTTGCACTATGCTGCACCAGAATATTACACCGATGCACCAAAAGGTGTGCATTCTGACTTGTTCTCAATTGCAGTGATTGGCTATGAATTGTTGACGGGACAATTGCCATTTAATACCCAGACACTAATGATGCCAAACCAAACACTAATGATGCCCGCGCAGCCGCTACGGCAGCAGAATGTGCCTGACGCCAGCCAACAGGCACTCATGCGTGCGCTGCATGTCAATACTAACGCGCGCTATCAAGCCATTGGTGAGTTTTTACAAGATTTTAACCCTGATAATAAAGCGCACAGCCGTGACCCAGAACCTCTCATTAAGCGTAACCCTCTACTGGTATGGCATGGCATTTGCTTCATAGAGTTTGTCATCATTTTATTATTGTTGGCATACTTTTCATGACACGCTGTTTTGCATTCAATGCTGCTCCGCGCGGCTAAGGACTTTTCTGTTTATGTCACTATCTATGTCGCAAGCCGCAACTACGGTAGATACTCATACCAACACTCACGCCTTAGCATCAGACCATCAAAAAAACGCTGGCATCGTTATTATCGGGGCGGGCATGGCAGGCAGTCGCTTTGCCATTGAGCTTGCTCGTACGCATTCAAATGATGACACCGCCCGTTTGCCAATTACGTTGATTAGTAAAGAGCCGCACGTGGGCTATAACCGCATTATGCTGTCACCAGTATTGGCTGGCGACACAGCGTTTGAAGATACTTATTTGTACGACGAAGCAGAGTATGAGCAGCTAGGTATCACAGTATTGTCTGGGGTTGCGGTAGAGACAATAGATACCAAGTGCCAGTGTATTGAGCTAGATGATGGGCAAACATTCAACTATGCCAAGTTAGTAATGGCCACAGGGTCAACTGCCCGAGTCATTCCGTTCCCCAATCATACGGCTAATGGCGTGCATGTGTTTCGAGACCTTGCCGATGTGACCGCTCTGATGGACTATGCCCGCCAAGGAAAAACGGGTTTGGTGATTGGCGGTGGCGTACTGGGATTAGAGGCTGCATGCGCGTTGGCGGCACAGGGTGCGAGCATGACGGTCATTCATATGGATGGTCATGTACTCAATCGTCAATTAGACCTGCCAGCTGCCGAGCTTTTGCAAACTGAGCTCGGTCGCCGCGGGGTTGGTCTCGCGGTTTCTGCACATACTGAGGCTATCGAAATGAATGATGTAGGAGAAGTGTGCGGATTGTCTTTAAAAGACGGGCGCACGCTAGTGGCCGATTTTATCGTGATGGCAGTGGGTGTGATACCCAATGCAGCGCTTGCCAAGCAAAGCGGACTCGAGGTTAATCGCGGTATTGTGGTCGATGATTTTATGCACACCAGTTGTCCTAATGTTTATGCGATTGGTGAGTGTATAGAGCGAGAAGGCGAGCTATTTGGAATGGTGGCGCCGGTCAATCAGCAAGTGGATACGTTGGTCACGGTTTTAAAAGAGGCTTTGATAGAAAACGATATAAATGTGATAGACAATAAAGCTGCCGTGCCAGATCACTGGGTTCCTTTTATCAGCAAACCGTTGTCATTAAAATTGAAAGTATCTGGCATGTCGGCATTTTCTGCAGGGCAAATTGCTTTTGATGATGACGCTGCCGACTCTATTGAGACTCTCGTATATCGTCAGCCTGAATTGAACCATTATCACTGTCTGTACCTCAAAGAAAACAAACTCATTGGCGCTGTACTTTATGGGGACACCAGCGATGGCAGCTTTTACAGTCAGTTAATTATAGATAACGTTGATATTACGTCCATCAAAGACACACTCATATTTGGCGAAGCATATTGTCATTTGGATGAAATAATGCCAAGCAATTCGCCAACTACGGAAGTAGATATAGAGCTTGATGATACGGACAAGAACATCAATCATCATAAAGCGGCCGAACTGTTAGAGGATGCATTATGAATGACGCTACCGCCAATGAATCTGCTAGCAAATTAGTGCCAGCTAATAAATCGAACAACCTGCCTAATAGCGTGCAAAAAGCAACAGGCCGAGTCATTGAGACACATGATATAAGTGCTGCCAAAAATATCAAAAAAGCACTGTCGTCCTCTGATGACGATTTGGTTGATAGCTCAATTGATGACTTGATCGATAGTTCGATAACCACCATTCGAACAACGTGCCCTTATTGCGGAGTGGGATGCGGTGTTTTAGCGAGCGTGAATGAGACAGAGGTGCTAAGCGTCAAAGGAGATCCTGAGCATCCGGCTAACTTTGGTAAATTGTGCTCAAAAGGGAGTGCACTGGCACAAACATTGGGCACCGCGCGCCGCTTGACCGAGCCATATTATCAAAATAAGCACGCAGTCATGCAACAGCATCAGCATCAGCCTATGCAATTGGGTAATGATTTCAATGCCAAACGTAAATCTGAGAAGCCACTTATAGAGCAGACAGACTGGGACACCGTTTTAGATGACGTGGCCAGTCGTTTAAATGACACTATCGCCAAACACGGACGAGACAGCATTATGTTTTATGTCTCAGGTCAATTGCTGACTGAAGACTATTACGTCGCCAATAAGTTTATAAAAGGGTTTATTGGTAATAATAACATCGACTCCAACTCTCGGCTGTGTATGTCATCTGCAGTAGCTGGGCACAAACGCGCGTTTGGCGCAGACCTTGTGCCCGGTAATTACGAGGATTTGGAGGCTTGTGATTTATTAGTACTGGTAGGCTCCAATATGGCGTGGTGCCATCCTATTTTGTTTGGTCGATTTTTAGCCGCCAAAAAAGCCAATCCTAATAAAAAACTGATTGTGATAGACCCGCGCCGTACGGACTCTTGTGAATTTGCCGATTTGCATTTACCAATTGCTGCGGGCACGGATACACATTTATATAATGGGTTGCTGCATTACCTAGCTCAGCAGGGTTGCCAAAATGATGAATATGTTAGCCAAAGCTTGGGCGTTGATGATGCGGTGAATGCGGCCAAAGCATGGAGCATTGATGAAGTTGCCAGTGCTTGTCAAGTGTCTGCGGACAGTATCCGCCAGTTCTATGAGTGCGTTGCCGCCACTGATAAAACAGTCACTGCCTTTAGTATGGGCGTCAATCAATCACAAAGCGGAACCGATAAGGTCAATGCCATTATTAATACTCATTTGTTCACGGGGCGTGTGGGCAAAGTAGGGGCCAGTCCGTTTTCACTTACTGGACAGCCTAATGCAATGGGTGGACGAGAAGTCGGCGCCCTTGCCAATTTGTTAGCGGCGCATTTAGAACTAGACAATGCCGATCATCGTCAGCTCGTGGCAGATTTTTGGCAGTCGCCTCAAACTATCGCCCCAAACGTGGGTGTCAAAGCCTGTGACGCGGCCGCTGCCATATTAGATGGTCGTATCAAGGCCATTTGGATTATGGCCACCAACCCTGTGGTCAGCTTGCCAGATGCGAATAATTTTCGCCAAGCGCTTGCTGAATGTGATTTAGTTATTGTCTCTGATTGCTCGGTAGACAGTGATACGGTGAAGTGTGCCGATATTGTATTGCCTGCTCAAGGATGGGGTGAAAAATCTGGAACGGTCACCAATTCTGAACGGTGCATATCTCGGCAGCGGACATTAATGCCTGCAGCAGGGCTTGCCAAACCAGATTGGTGGATACTGTCTCAAGTTGCCACACGCATGGGATTAACAGGGTTTGATTACCAACACCCTAGCGAGATATTTAATGAGCATGTGGCATTGACCGCTTATAGCAATACTCACAACCAAAGCCCGTCCAATTCTAATGAGACCTATCCTCGCTACCTGAATCTTAGCAAAGACTTGTCTTCTTTAATGACAGATGAGGTACCAGCCGATAAATGTGCTCAACAATATATTAGCCAGCATATTAACCAGAACGGCAATCAAACATATCAGCCAATCGCACTCAGTCAGCAAGCATACGAAGAGATGTTACCGTTTCAATGGGGTGATACGCGTATTTCCATGATTGATAAGATAAAACCTTTAGAAAATGAAATCAATAATCTCGCGGCTACAGTTACCAAGTCACAGTTAATCGCTATTACGCCCTCTAATGAAGCGAGCATAGCCAATGTGCATCGACGTCAAAGAAGGAATCCCCCTCAACCGATTGGTGAGCATCAATCGCCCTTTAAACAAGAGCTTGAGCATGATGCTCAATCTGAAAGCCAAGCGATTCATTTACGCCTGATTACGGGCAGGCTTCGCGATCAATGGCATACCATGACTCGTACTGGCCTTGCACCGCAGTTGAACCAACATCAGCCAATACCCACACTGACCATACACGCTAACGATGCACAGCAACTGGGCGTTCAAGACAATGACTTTGTGCAACTGCATCGCAGGTATGAAAACTACGAAAAGTATGAAAGCTATGAGAACGGCGTGACTAGTAATGGCACAGTCAGTAATACCGCGATGAGTACGGCTAGGGATGGCAACGAGTCCGCAACTACCGTAATGACGCAAGTTACCATTAGCGATACGTTGCGCGTTGGTGATGCATTTATGCCTATGCATTGGAGCAATGCTTTTGCTAGCTTCGCTCGTGTAGGCCCCCTTATTCCAACAGTCCTCGATCCGCATTCAGGGCAGCCAGAGCTCAAAAATTCGGCGATCAGTGTCACGCCTGTTCCTATGCAATCATTTGGCAAGATTTTGGTGCATCCTGAGTGGCAAGACGCCGTTATAGTGCAATTACGTACTATTTTGGCCAATTTTTCTGCCAAAGTGTCAGAGAAAGTATTATCTGAAACAAAATGCGAAGCACGTTCAAATAATATTGTGCCAGAGGCATTACCTGCACTTACTTGGAGCTTGAGTCATCAAAATAACAGCGTCTTGATCAATCTCGCTAGCCCGATGGTGGAGGCTAGTAGTACCTTAGCTTGCCCCGAGTTTTGGCAGCAGTTTATAGCGTCTATGCAATCATTATCACAGCCAAACTCTCAAGAGGGTGTCATGCATACGGCATTTACGGTCGATAATGTACAGAATCAATTGCGTTTTATTGTGACGCAATCTGCGCCTGAGACAGACTCAAATAACGCTGCTATAAATAGTGGGTCATCTGATGATGAGAGGCCCAGCACACAACTGATTATGGCTATTTACGTTGCCCCAACGCAAAAGCAATTACCGAGTGTCCGCTGGCTCGATAGCTGCTTTACGGATACTAGCCAAATACCTGTCAATCAACGATATAAATGGTTGCTCGCGGGGCGGCCTGCCAGTGGTTATGTTGATCCAGGACCTTTGGTATGCTCATGTATGTCAGTTGGAAAAAATATCATTCTCAACGCTATCACACAGCATGGTTGTACTAGTGCGACGGCAGTGGGTAAGCAGTGCCGAGCAGGTACCAATTGTGGATCTTGCGTGGGGCAAATCAACGCATTAATCGCAGAATGCGGCCCGTTGGCGCAAGCTTAGATAGTCGTGTGGCACGTCGCTTGCAACCTTTTATATGCAATTACTGGTTGAGTGTTGTGTTATGAACAATAAGCCATTTTAGAGTAAGGGTGTATTGACAACTTTGCTTGTGGTTGCCCATTTTGCTGTATTCACTCTGTTATCAGGAGTCACCACCGTGACCAATATATCTGCCGCTACCCCAACGCATTTGACCTATCAGCTAATGGATAAACACTGCGCAGAAAACGTGCAAACTTGCACCAAAAGAGGCACTGTGCATCTGATTGGCGCAGGATCTGGTGACCCTGAGCTATTAACATTAAAAGCGTGGCGAGTAATGCAGCGCGCAGAGGTAGTGTTATACGACAGTCTGGTGTCTGAGGATATTTTGGATATGTGCGCGAGCACGGCTGAAAAAATATTCGTTGGTAAGCGCCGAGCTAATCATGCATTGCCACAAGAAAGTATTAACGAGCTACTGGTCAAACACGCGCTGGCAGGAAAAATAGTGGTTCGCTTAAAAGGTGGCGACCCTTTTATTTTTGGACGCGGCGGCGAAGAGCTACAGGAAGTGGTACGTCATGGCATTCATTTTGAGTCTATTCCAGGTATTACTGCCGCCAGTGCCGCTGCTAGCCGTACAGGAATTCCACTAACGCACCGTGACCATGCTCAATCGGTCAAGTTTGTCACTGCTTGCAAAAAAAATGGCGCGCCTAATAACGATTATAGTGAGCTAATGGACAGCAGCCAGACAGTTGTGTTTTACATGGGTTTGCACCGTTTGCATGAGATGACACAAGGGTTGATAGCAGCGGGGCGCTACAGCGAAACGCCTTTTGCTATCATTAGTCATGCCAGTATGCCAACGCAGCAAGTACTTATCGGCACATTAAGTGATATCGCTGATCAGCAAGCTGAAGCAAAACTGCCAACCCCTGCACTATTGATTATGGGTGATGTGGTCACTTTATATCATGAGTTTGCAGACTATAATCTTGGCGCCATGGGTAAAGGTGAGTTTGTTGATGTTGATAAAGTGATAAGCAGTAATGATTTAATACCCGATTTGGAAAGTATTGCGTAGGATAACTATGTTTAAGAGACTGTTATTTTAATAAACTTGTATTAACGTGATTATGTGAACCTGTCCAGAATTTTGTGTAGGACCATGTTTAGTCTAGATAATACTTACATCAAGTTTAAGAATGTTCGATGTCGTTTCAAAGTTGGCTATAGCTAAGTTACTTATTATAGATTTCGTAATTGCTCGATTAACCAACGATGTATGCCACTGTCAGCAGTACGTGGATGCCATGCTGCGATGACCTTAAAAGTAGGCGGCAATGCTTCAACCTTAAGCTCTTTGACCTTACTGCTCGGCAATAATCGCGAAGGATAAAACGCAATCATGTCAGTCGTGTGCAAAATATCTGGTACGGCTGAAAAGCTAGGAACCGACATCACAATGTTTCGTTTTAGACCTTTTTCTGCAAACCATTGATCATGAGAGCCACGTAAATTAGCACGTGAAGGTGACACGACTAGCTGCGCGTGTGCAGCCACTTGCGCCAGCGTTAATGGCTCTGTTGCAAAAGTATTTTTACAACCCGTCACGCATAAATGTTGCTCTTCAAATAAAGTCACATACGATAAGTTATCAGGGATAAATTCAGGAAAGGTAATCAACAAATCAAGCTCGCCTGCTGCAATTAGCTGATTGATATTGTCTGAGGCAAAATCACGTACGATCAACTTCAAGTCTGGTGCGTCGCGTCGCGTAATATTAAACAATTGCGGTAATAATGCCTGCGTCGCATAGTCAGTCGCACTAATCGTAAAGATGCCCTTGTAGGTTTGCGGCATAAAAACCTCTGGCTCTAACAAATCTTCCAACTTTTTTAAGATATGGTCAAGGGGTTGCTGCATCGATAGCGCCTTTGGCGTTGCCACCATGCTATTCCCTTGACGAATAAACAAGCGATCATCAAACACCTCGCGTAACTTACGCAGCTGCTCACTAATGGCTTGTTGGGTCAGCCCCATCTTGCGTGCGACTTGTGACAAGTTTTTTAGATCAAGCAGTGCTTGTAATACTCTAAGCTGCTTAATATCGAGCCGATTCATTCCATTCATCATGCATACCATTAATAGTTGTATCTTAAACAATAACTGGTTGTTTCTAATTGTACCCTCAAAACGCTATGCTGACCAACATTGCTTAAGTAATCACTAGATTGGTTATTAAGCATCAAAACAGGCTCAATACCTTTAATAATAAGCCATCAGCTGCTTTAAAAGAGACACTTATGACACAAACCACTCTAAATACAAATACATTATTTTCCTCTGTAGAACTTGGGCCTTATACACTCAAAAACCGTATCGTCATGCCACCATTGACACGCTCTCGTAGCACGCAACCTGACAATATCCCTAATGACTTAATGGCCAGCTATTATGCACAGCGTGCGTCAGCAGGCTTTATGGTGACGGAAGGTACGCAGATTGAGCCAAGAGGTCAAGGTTATGCTTGGACGCCAGGCATCCATTCATTAGCCCAAGTTGAAGGTTGGAAAAAAGTCACGCAAGCAGTACATGACAAAGGCGGTATTATTTTTGCTCAGCTTTGGCATGTAGGCCGTGTGTCGCACACCAGCTTGCAGCCTAATGGTGCTCAGCCGGTAGGGCCTTCTGATATTACTGCTGATAACGTCAAAGTATTTATTGAAACAGGTCCAGGTGCAGGCGCATTGGCCGATCCAAGTGAGCCACGCGCCCTCAGTACCGATGAAGTTGGTGAGCTGGTAACGATGTATGCGACAGCTGCGCGCAATGCATTGGAAGCGGGTTTTGATGGGGTAGAGCTGCATTGTGCTAACGGTTATTTGGTCAATCAGTTTATTTCTGAGCATAGCAACACCCGTGATGATCAATATGGTGGGTCATTGACCAATCGTTTGCGCTTCTTAAAAGAAATCGTGGCTGCTGTCAGTGATGTGGTCGGTGCTGATCGTTTAGGCGTGCGTTTTGCGCCTTTGTTTGCGAGTACGGATGAGACGCGTGTGTATTTAGGCTTGGTAGAGTCAGATCCCCATCATACGTATATTGAGGCGATTAAAGTCATTGAGCAAGCGGGTATTGCTTATTTGTCCATTGCAGAAGCTGATTGGGATAATGCGCCTGATTTACCAGACACTTTTTATCAAGCAGTCAGAGAAGAATTTTCAGGCCGTATTATTTATGCTGGCAAATACACGGTACAAAAAGCCGTAAACATTTTAGAAGAAGGCTACGGTGATTTATTCGCGTTTGGTCGTCCTTTTATCGCTAATCCAGATCTACCTGAGCGTATCGCCAATAACTGGCCACTCAATGAAGTAGATCCTACCACGATGTATGGTGGTACCGATGTTGGCTATAGTGATTATCCTCGCTATCAAGAGTAGCGAAGCACTTAAACAATGAATAAGATAAGGCCATTAATGGCCTTATTTCTATTTACAAATTTAACGCTTTTATATAAGCAGAGGCTTAATTATCAGTCGGTATCATGTCATGAATCAGAACTCCAAAGACAGACTTATACGCATATTAATAGGATATATAGGGCTGTATCCAACGCTCCTAATTGTATTAACGTTATTGAAGCCTATAACTCAGGGTTTAAGCCTGCCAGTGGTGGTATTAATTGAAACCATCATACTTGTTCCACTGACACAGTTGGTGTCTTTCCCACTAGCAGGCTGGGTCATTGAGCGTCTGAGCAGAAAAGAGTGATCACTTTTCGCAGCGTTCACTGGTACACCATTCTCTTATTCAAGCTCATCAATCAACTGCTTCATTTCATCAATTTCACGCTTTTGGGCTTTTATAATATCATCAGCAAGCTGTTGCACACGCGGATCTTCAATATCAGCGCGGCTACTGGTGAGAATGGCAATCGAGTGATGCGGTATCATCGCTTGCATCCAATCGACTTGGTCGACCGTTGCTTGTGATCTGACGCCCCAAATACCAACAGCAAACATCAATACACTTAGACCATAGATCATCAAATTGACCTTGGTCTTTTTATACATATTGGTCATAAATGCCAACATGACCACTGCCATACCGGCACCCATGTAGAGTGCCATATACGCTCGGGTTTCACTAAAGTAAATGTGATCCCACTGGTAGGTATTGAAGTACATCATGATATACATGATGACAGTCGATGTCAGAATCATTAAGGTGAATTTTACATAAGGGTTCATATTTTTTTGCTTAGCAGCTTCCATGATATGACCTCCATTGTTTTGTTAAATTAAAATGGGTAGACAGTTAAAACCAGAATTTAACTCCCGCAGTCAAACTACTGCTATCAACCGATTCATTTTCTTGACGTCGTTGACCACGAGCCTTGCCAAGCGCT